>OGCB01000025.1_pt1 | contig 49344 bp, 30 predicted proteins | sample 1570031 | NCBI WGS metagenome assembly OGCB01 (sample SAMN05518655, study PRJEB24509) | hot springs metagenome | isolation source: Octopus Spring Streamers, Yellowstone National Park, Wyoming, USA | place: USA:Octopus Spring Streamers, Yellowstone National Park, Wyoming, USA | collected 2011-10-11 | reverse complement strand
ACGGGGGTGGATATGCCGCCGAAGGGGGGCAACCCGGCCCTGACGGATCAGGATCTGGCGGACATCATCGCCTTCATCCGGACCTTCAACCCGCACCAGCCGTGAGAGGAGCGGGGCTCGTCCGACGCAATGCTCTTGTCAAGGCAGGGGGATTGTGTTAAAATGAGGGCAGCCGGTGCGCCCGTAGCTCAGCCTGGATAGAGCGTTGCCCTGCGGAGGCAAAGGTCGCAGGTTCAAATCCTGCCGGGCGCGCCATGGGTTCCCACAGGGGCCGCCGAAGGCGGCCTCTGTTGGTTTATACGGAACCTCAGGAGGATCCGACGCGATGATCCTCTCCGCGTATCGGGAGTGGGCTTCCGAGCAGGTCCGCCGCGCCCTGCAGACCCTGGGTCTTCCGGAGCCTTCAGGGATCGAGTGGCGGGATCTCCCCTTTGATTACACCTGGGGAATGGCGACCCCCCTGGCGATGCAGCTGGCCGCTCAGGAGAAGAAGAGCCGGCCGGACCTGAACGTCCCCGCCCGGGCTCAGGAGATCGCCGAGCGTCTGGCGGAGCAGCTGCGGGAGACCCTTCGCGCGGATCCCCGCTTCCAGCGGGTGGAGGCGGTGCGGGGTTATCTCAACCTCTATTTCAACCCTTCCCAGGTCGCCCGCTCGGTCATCGAGACCGTCCTCCGGGAGGGGCCGGACTACGGCCGGGGGGCTCCGAAGGGGGAGCGGGTGATGGTGGAGTTCTCCCAGCCCAACACCCACAAGGCTTTCCACATCGGCCATCTGCGCAACGCGGTGCTGGGCGATGCGCTCTCCCGCATCCTGGATTTCGCCGGCTTCGAGGTGATCCGGGCAACCTATCCGGGGGACATCGGCGCCCATGTGATCAAGTGCCTGTGGGGCTATCTGCGTTTTCACCGGGGGGAGGAGCCGGCGGAGCGGCGGGGCGCCTGGCTGGGCCAGGTCTATGCGGAGGCCGAGGCCCGCCTGGAGGAGGCCGACGCCTACCGTCGGGAGGTGGTGCGCTTTCTGTTGACGGCTTTCCGGGAGGAAGGCGTCACGCCCTGGGTGCGGGATTTCCTGCTGACCCGCCTCTCCGAGGCCATGGCGGCCCATGCCGCCTCCGGCCCCGTCGGCCAGAAGGACGCAGCGGTTCTCATCCGGGCGATGGCGATGGGGGAGCTGCCGGACCTCGACGCCGTGGCGGATAAGGACTGGCTGTGGTCCCTCTGGGAGGCGATGGGTCGGTGGTTGAGCGAGCTGGAGGAGAAGGCCCGGGTCCGGCGGGGGAAGGGCGGCGAGGCGGATCGGCAGGCGGTGGCGTGGCTCCAGGCCCGCTATCGGGAGATCGGCCATCGTCCCGAAGAGTGGAATTACGAGAAAGAGCTGCGGGCCCTCTACGCTCGCTGGGAGGCCCGGGATCCAGAGCTCCTCGAGCTGTGGCGGCGGACCCGAGAGTGGAGCCTGGAGGAGTTCCAGCGGATCTATGAGGAGCTGGGGATCACCTTCGACGTCTGGTTCTTCGAGAGCGAGGTTGAGGAGGAGGGCAAGCGCATCGTGGAGGAGCTGATCGCCCGTGGCATTGCCACCGATCTGCGCCCCCACGGCCCGGTGGTGGTGGAGATCGACCGGCTCCTGGGACAGGAAGGGAAAGAGGAGTATCGCACCCTGGTGATCCTGCGCAGCGATGGCACCACGCTCTATTCCACCAAAGACCTCGCTCTGGCCAAGCGCAAGTTCGAGCAATATCGCATCGATCGCTCCATCTACGTGGTCGACGTCCGCCAGTCCCTTTATTTCAAGCAGATCTTCAAGATCCTGGAGCTGTGGGGCTTCCCTCAGGCAAGCAAGTGCTATCATCTGGCCTATGAGATGGTCACCCTGCCCGGCGGGAAGATGTCCTCCCGCGCGGGGACGGTGGTGCTCTATGAGGATTTCGCGGCGGAGGCCCGGGAGCGGGCGCGACGGATCGTGGAGGAGAAGAATCCGGAGTTGCCGCCGGAGCGAAAGGCGGAGATCGCCCGCGCCGTCGCCCTGGGGGTGATGAAATACAGCATGCTCAGCGTGGACAACAACAAGGTCATCGTCTTCGACTGGGATGCGGCCCTCAACCTGGAAGGGCAAACGGGGCCGTATCTCCAGTATGCCCACGCCCGGGCGTGCCGGATCCTGGAGAAGGCAGAAGCCCCGGTGACCCTCGATAGGGATCACATCTTTGAGACCCTGGAGCCCCAGGAGGTGGCCCTGATCGAGGCCATCGCCGCGTTCCCGGATTTAGTTCAAGCAGCGGCGGAGCGCTACAAGCCCCTTCTGATCGCCAACTATGTCTTCGATCTCGCCCGGGCGTTTAACGAATTCTATCGGGACTGCCCGGTCCTGACCGCCCCTTCCCCCATCCGGGAAGGCCGTCTGGCGCTGGTGGCCGCTGCCCGCCAGACCCTGGCCAACGCCCTCCGGCTCCTGGGGATCCCGGCCCCCGAGATCCTCTGAGTTCCCCGCGCTTCCATGCCTCCGGTCCAAGATACAGAAACCCAACTTCTATCGAAAGGCCGATCAGAGGGCTCGGAGCCGTTTGGAGCGGTTCTTGGGGTGGCGGAAAAGGAGGGTTCCGAAGGTGGACGGTTCGGCCCGAAAGGCGGCTTTCCACCTTCCAGGCCTTCGTCCTCCTCGCCGGCTTCCTTATCCCCTGGAGGGTTTTGAGCTGAGTTCTTGTTGTAGGAGCGGCTTCCGCCGCGACCCTTACGTCATCAAAGACCGGGGTTCGGGGTGAAAGCCCCTCCCACCAGGAGCGACATGTTCCTTCTCGCATCCCGTGAAAGTGGAGCCCAGGGTTCATAATCCAGGATGCGCGGATTTGGGGGGGCGGTAGGTCTCCGGCTACCATTGAGGAGGAGCATTGTCCTCACGTCCGAACAGATCCCGGCCCACGCCGGCCGGATGTGTGCGGAGGCCTCGGATGGCGAACGGGAAAAGCGGCAAGGGCTTGCGCGGGTTGCTGGTCCTCACGGCCCTGGTCACCGGCCTGCTGACGGCTTGAGGCGCCCTGGTGCGCAGCACGGGATCCGGCCTCGGTTGCCCGGACTGGCCGCTGTGCCACGGCCGGCTCTTCCCCCCGATGGAGGACCTCGCCGCGTGGTTGGAGTGGATCCATCGGTTGCTGGCCGCCAGCGCCACGCCGCTGCTTTTCCTCTCCGCGCTCCTCGTCTGGCGGCGGGAGCGCCAGCCGGCCCTGTATCGGCCTCTCTTCTGGGCCCTGGGGCTGGTTTTCGGTCAGGCCCTTCTGGGCGGGCTGACGGTGATCCTGGAGCTTCACCCCACCATCGGCCGTGCACCTGGCCATGGCCCTCAGCATCCTCGCCCTCACCCTCGTGGCCGCCACTCGCGCCTTCGCCCCATGGGCGGCGCGTCCTCCTCATCGCGATCTCGCGGCGATCCAGCCTGCGGCCGCAGCGGTGCGCGCCATTGGGATGGTCGGACTAGCGTCGTTTGCCCTGACGCTGGTGGGGGCCACGGTGACGGGGAGCGGCGCCTCCTGGGCGTGTTCCTCCTGGCCCTTCTGTGAAGGCTGGACGATCTGGCCCGGGGATCTGCTCGGCCGGGTCCACATGCTCCACCGGCTGGTCGCCCTGGGCGTGGGGGTCGCGCTGATATGGCTTGCGGTCCGCCTGGCTGCCTGGCCCGGGATCCCCCGCGGGATCTTCCGCTGGATGATCGCGGCCTGCGTGCTCTATCTGATTCAGATCGGACTGGGGGCCATCAACCTGTGGATGGGGTTCCCCGCTCTGCTGAACACGCTGCACCTCGGGCTGGCAACAGCGATTTGGGCGGCGGTCGTCATCGCCTGGGTGTGGGCGCTGGGGGAGGCCCAGTGGGCCGAGCCGGCCCTTCAGGAGGCGGTGCGGTTGCGTCACCTCTGGGAGCCTTATTTCACCCTCACCAAGCCGGGGATCGTGGCCCTGTTGCTGGTGACCACGGCCGGGGCAATGCTGATCGCCCAGGGCGGATTGCCCCCCATCCTCACCTTCATCTACACCCTGCTGGGAGGGTTCCTGGTCTCCAGTGGGGCCAATGCCATGAACGACGTGTGGGATGCGGACCTGGACCAGCGGATGCACCGCACCGCCCGGCGCCCGATCCCGGCCGGACGCATCGGCCGGCGGGAGGCCGCGGTGGTGGCCCTGCTTTTCTCTGCCCTTGGGTTGCTCCTGTTGTGGACCTTCGTCAACGCCACGGCGGCGGGGCTGGCCCTAGCCGGCTGGATCTGGTATGTGGGGATCTACACGATGATCCTCAAGCGCTGGAGCCCCCAGAACATCGTGATCGGCGGGGCGGCGGGAGGGTTCGCGCCGCTGGTGGGCTGGGCCGCGATCACCGGCTGCGTGGATCCCATGGCCCTTTTCCCTTTCGCGTTGATCTTCTTCTGGACGCCGCCCCATACCTGGGCCTTCGCCATTCTCACCGAGCGGGATTACCGGGAGGCGGGGATCCCGATGCTGCCGGTGGTCACCGGCGCCCGCCCGGCGGCCCTCCAGGCGCTGATCTACACGGGGATCCTGGCGGCTCTCGGCCTCGCGCCTTTCCTGATGGGGGCCATGGGTCGGCTGTATCTGGCCGGGTCCCTCCTGTTGAACGCCTGGCTGTTGGGGCTGGCCCTTCGCCTTTGGCGGGATCCCTCCAAGGCCCATGCCCGCCGGCTCTATCACGCTTCCAACGCCTATCTTTTCATGTTCTTCGTGATGATGGCTGTGGACCGTCTGGTTCGGCTGTGAACCGGGGCTCCGGGAGATTTTGGAGAGCGCTCGGGTCCCGTGTGATCATGATGGCATCCGGCGATGGGGAGGGATCCGGCCATGGACGTGCGAGGAGGTCCCGCAGCCGCGCGGCCTCTGCGTTCTCCTGAGAGATCCCCTGCGATCTTCCGGAAGAGCGTTCTGCTTCTGCTGCTCCTCCTCGGGGCCCGCTGGCCGGAGCCAGCCCCGCCTCCCCGCGGATCCCCCTCGGATGAGGATCCTCAGGCCCTGCGTCGGTCCCTTCGGGAAGCCCGAAAAGAGGCGCCCAGACCCCGCCGGCGGAGAGGGCCGCCCCCCTGTGCGACGCCCGGCGTGGTCTGCCGGGGATCCGCCCCGATGGTGGCTTTGACCTTCGATGATTGCTTCCTTCCGGATCTGGTGGAGCCGCTTCTTCAGGATCTGGAGGCGGTGGGCGCTCGGGCCACTTTCTTCTGTGTGGGCCGGGTGTTCCGGGCTCATCCGGAGCTGGCCCGGCGCCTGGTGGCGGGAGGGCACGAGCTGGGCAATCACACGCTGCATCACCGGATGCTGACCCCGCGTCCGGATCGGAGGGTGATCGACGCCGAGATCGACGGCTGGCAGCGGGCGGTGGAGGAGGCCCTGGGCGGGCCGTATCCCACTCGCTGGTTTCGTCCGCCCGGGATGGCGGGTTTTACGTTGGAGGCCGACCCGGAGATCCTGGAGGCCGTGCGAGGGCGAGGGATGCGGGTGGCCCTCTGGACCCTGGATGTCTATTGGTCGCTGGACCGGGTAGGGATCCGGGATCCGGAGCGGGTGGCAGCCTTCCTGCGGGAGCGGGTGCGGGGTGGGGAGATCGTCCTGCTGCACATCAGCACGTCGAACGTGGGGGGAGTCCGCCGGGCGCTGCCGGAGCTGGCGGCCCGCTTCCGGCTGGTCACGTTGAGCGAGATGTTCCCACCGGACTCTCCGTGATGGGCGTTAGAATCCAAACGGAGGCGCCTCCGGTGCCTATGGGCCTTTAGCCGGACTTGGCCCCCTTTACGACCCGACTCACAGGTTCCTAACATTTTTGGCACATACCCTTTCATCGGCGGTCAGATGGAGTAGCGGATGGAAGCATGCTATATCTGGAAATTGGATATCTTGCAATTGGATGTTGCGGTTCCCTGATCCTCGGTCGGACGATCCTTACGGTTGAATGATCAATCGGGCCACATTGCTGTAAGGAGTGCAACGTCCGTTCGCCCAGCAGGCTTTGATGCGATATTCCACTACTGACGGGAGCCAGTGCGGAAAGAGCTGACAACATGCCCAATATCGTCTGCCGGTCCCTCGCTCACCTGGAAGCATCGCCCCTCCAAATATCTGATGAATCCAGGATTTTTCCCATTTGCCTCCTGGAACCCGTTCTTCCAGAATAAATCCTGCCTCATCATCAGTGTTGTCCATCCAGGAGCAACCAAAGGAATGAGTTCCGTTAACAGCCCATGGATCATCGTTGGGCACAAAGCGCCATAAGCGGCATTCCAGTTCTGTAGGGGCTGGTAGGGGGAGACGGATTCGGACCAGGCTGGGCCATTTTCCTGTCAACACATCCATTGCTACCTGGGTAAGGGCTGTGAGCCGCTTACCCAGATCCGCCACTAGACCCGCAGCGCTCAACACGTTCGCGATCGGATGAAGTCCTATCTTCTTTGCGGCGGTCTTTACTGCATTCAGAAAGTAAGCACCCAGTCCACTTTCCCACAACATTGAAAGATCATGGGATCATCCTTTAATTCGGTCGATGCAACTTTTATACAGCTCAAAGAGGTCTCAAAAAAGTTGATGAACTGCAAGGGATCAACACCAAAGTGCACCACGAGAATAAGCCGGAGGAAGTCTGCAAATGCCAGCGCTGCATCCAGCGACAAGGTGTATCTTCCGGCAATTGCTCCGATCTCCCGCTCTCCTGTCCCCCAGGATCCTCGCAACGTGACCAATGCCCCCGGAGGCAGATAAGCTATGCTAATCCTCTTGGCACGGTCGAACAAAGCCTGGGGTGGGTTAGCGACGATCCAGGTCTCCAGGGAGTCCAGCACTTCCGCCAACAGCTGCTTCAGCTCCGGGCCTCCACCCACTTCCCTGGACACCAATTGCAGCTCTGGCGGATAGAAGAGAATCAGACCGTAGTGGCGATTGTTTGCTACACGCACTACGATGTTGTTGCCGTCTCGTTCAGCGCACACCAGCAGCACCTCCCAGGCATTGCCAACCGGTTCCACAATGACCCCGCCAGGGGGTCCACACACCGGAATAATGGTTTTAACTCCTCCTCCGAACACCTTCTGGAAAGATTGAAAGGCCTTATCGAGCAACCAGCCTGGCTCGAAGCTCATCACTTGCAGCATGGAAAAGCGCTCCACCTCAGCGACCACAAGCTTTTGAGTGGCATCCACCTGTGAGCTCACAAGCCCAATCCATCGCTGGGAGACCTCGTCATAGCGGGCGATGAAGAGGGCTTCCTCGGGCATGCCCTTCGGGATCCGCCCGGGGTCATATCTCAACTCCACCCGCACCGGCCGGATCAGCGTGCCCTCCGTTAGGGTGATCCGCACCGGCTCTCCAACAGCTACCAGTCCTGGCGAGGGCGACGGCGCTTCCTCAGGCCGCAGGCGCTCCACCCGGAGCCGTATCGGCCCGGTTGCGGCCTCTGTTGGAACCTTGATTGCCAGATTATCCCCGATGACGACTGTCCCCCCTGCAGGTCCCAGCTCTTGCTCAAGGAGGGTTGGAACCGCTGTAGGTGATAGGTGTGGAAGCAGGGGTAGGCGTCGTTGGAGCCGCTGTTGGCGTTGGGGTCAGCGGGGCCGCCGGACGGCATGCGCTTGATATGATGAGGCTGAGTGCGGCCAGTCGAACCCAGAAGCGCGAGTTGTTAGGCTTCATAAGCCCTCCTTTCTATCGTCAGATTCGAGAATGCTCTTGGATGTAGATAAGGTGAAGGGCAGAAGAGGCCTCTATCTCATGATGCTTTGGGAAAATTTTAGTTTGTTATATTAGGGAACAGTTTTCTCAATAATTCCGGGCTGAGACTTTCATTATGATAAACATATATTATTAAAAACGGTTTTGACTCTCCCCACATGTTTTTGGGAGGATTTTTTGTAAATATGCCTATCACTTGCCCTTTTTTGATAAGAGTCCCCGGCGTTCGCACCTCATCAGTTATTTCGAAAAATCCCAATATTTGGATCTTTATTGTTTTATCTTTGTTGAATATATGGACTTCTTGAGCACCGCTAAACGCAAAATTAATAAAAGACTCGACATAACCATCAAAAGGCATGTATATTTTTGTTCCTTTATTAATATTCGTAAAGGCACCTCCGTTTCGAGATTCATCCCAAGACCATTTCGCATTTTCTATGTCTTTTTGGCGCAATAAAGAATATTCTTCTAACTCAAATTAAATGCGGGAGTTGGAGTGGGTTCTTTTGTAGGAATAGGCGTTGACGTTGCTGTGGGCGTAGGTATAGGCGTTATAGTAGGCGTGGGCGTAAACGCTGGGGTCTGAGTAGATATAGATGTGGGCATCGGGGAAGCTGTCGGATGGGCACAAGCCAGAACCCACCCGGAGATCGTAATGATCAAACCCAGGCGATATATATGTAGGGAGCGCATATTTGCCTCCTTTTAGGAGATCAAGATTATACATTCGCTCTTCAGGGACACGGGTTGAAATCGGGCCCTAACCAAATCCGATAGGGAACTGTGGCGTCGGGCTCCGGGGCGCGTTCCAGACGGGAGAAGGAGACCCGCAACGCCCGCAGGAGTCTCCCCGCTTCACTTCCTCCCCCTTCCCTCAGCATGATCACTCGCGTGGGCTGCTCCTCCCGCCGCAGTTCTATCCGCCGCGTCACGCGGAACCCCGCCTCAGCCAGCACCTCCTCTGCGATATCCCCTCGGGCTTCCTCTCCGGTGGCGTTGATCAGCTCGACCGGCGTTCGCTCCGCCGGGTTCGGCAGAGGTTCGGTCAGGAACCGTCGCAGGAAGGGGATCGTGTTCCCAGTCTGCACATAGATCCACAGCTCCAGCGGTTGCGTTACCCCCGTCGTCGGCGGCGGCAGATACAAAGTCCGCGAGGAGACCATAGTGGCATGCAAATAAGCGTGGGCGATCCGATCTTCCGACAACCGCCGCCCCACCCATGCCAGCCACACCACTTCCCCCAGGGAGAGGTTGGTGTGGACCATCCGCCGGATCGCCGGCCAGAGCTCCGGGATGCGTGGGAGCAGGTTTTCAGAGCGCAGCTTCCGGAACATTGCCCGCAGCACTTGTTGTTGCCGGCGCGCCCGATGGTAATCGCTGGTCGTCAGGCGGGACCGCATATACCCCATCGCCAGCTTCCCATCCAGATGGTACCATCCCGGCGTCCGCAGGTCCAGCGTGTAGGTCAGCGTGGGGTAATCCGGGTCCGGGAACACATCATAGAGCGGGCAGCGCACCAGCACATCCACCCCGCCCAGGGCATCGATCAGCCGACGCATCCCCGTGAAATCGATGGCCACAAATCGATCCACAGAGATCCCCAGGTTCAGCCGCAGGGTGGATCGCAGCCCCTCAAAGCCTCCGCTGGGATAGGCCGTGTTCAGTTTGTGCTCCCCACCCCATGGCAGCCGCACCCATAGATCCCGGGGGATGCTGACCATCCGTACCGAGGGCTCGTCCGGGTCAATCGAGACCAAGATCATGGTGTCCGTTCGGCCCCGGCGCTCGATGTCCCAGCGATCCATCCCGAGCAGGATGATATTCACCCGGTTGGGTGGGAGCCCCAGCCCGACGGAGCCGCCGGGAGCGATGGGCGTCATCGGCACCGGGGTGAGCGTGGCGGTCGCCGTTGGGGCGGGAGACGGCGTCGGGCTGGGCGTGAGGGTGGGCGGAGGGGTAGGGGATGGCGTCGGAGTCCCGGCAACGGGTTCGGCCATGGTCTTCCCCGCGGCCGTCGGGAGCGGCCGCCAGCGCCCGCGGGAGGAGAGCTCCGGCAGGCTCAGCAACAGAGCCACCAATACCAGCGTATATAGCAGGGTTCTGGGTCTCATGAATCCCTCCTTATTGGCAACTAAGGCGCCCAGACGGGTAATCGGCAAGATGCGTTCTTGATCCGGATGAGCAACCGGGGTTCTCCTCGCCGAAATGGCGCACCTCCCGGCAACTCAGGCGGCTTGGGAGATCCTCATGGTTTCTTCACCAGTACATAACGACCCCGCGTGCCGAAGGGAGTTGCGGTGTAAAGATACACCGCCGGACCCACTTGAACGAGATCGGCATGGCCAACGCCGACATTGCCAGGCAGGTCCATCAACAGCGGGTTGCCTGAATATTTCTCCCACGGCCCATCGATGGAAGGCCCCCGGCTGCGGGCCATCCCTAACCCGAACTGGTCGTCCCCCACACCGGGTTGGCTGGGTCCCCGGATGCCTTCGTAAACCATGTAGTAATGGGAACCCTCCCGCACCACATCGGCGGCAGAGATGGTGCGGAACTCAAAGTAACGGTTGGCCGCAGCGCCTGTGAGCTCCAGGGGCCCATAATCGGCTTCCGGCCCGAGAAGGGGATTGGCGGCGCAGCGCCGCCAGCCCCGGGCCGTCAGGGCCTTTGGACCCACCAAGCATCCCATATGCCCGGGGCTCCGCCCCAGGTTGACGAACACATATAGACGCATTCCTGTGACGAAAAGACCCGGCGGTCCCCCGACCAGGCATTCCCCATACTCCTGCTCGGAGAGGATATGAGGATGCCTCCCCACCCGTTCTTCCGGCCGGCATCGGCGGGCCGGGGAGGACCATCCGGTGCCCGGGATCCGCAGCGCCGGGGACCAGCGAAGGCCATCCGGGGAAATCCGCAGGTAGACGGCTCCACGCCATTCATACACCATATAGGCTCGTTTTCCCTCGAAGAAGACTCGGGGGCACTGTTGCTGATCGACCTGATCCCGCTTGGGATCGCAAGGACAGCGGGCGCATGGGATCAAGCAGACCGGACGTTCCAAGCGGAAGTGACGGCCCCCGTCTGTGCTGCGCCACAGGGTGACGCACCCCGGGAAAGGAACTGGCTGGCCGCAAGAATCTACGTTCCCCGCTGAGGGAAAGCTGGCGTGCAGATAGGACCAGAATTCTGAGCCGCCGCGCCAGACCGTATCAGACTCCCCCACCGGAAGTCCCGTATCCGGGACCTCCAGGATCCACTCTGCCTGACCGGTCCAAAACTCCGCCAGCGAAGCGAAGGACCGTCCCGGCGGTGGTGACAGATCCGCGGGATAAGAGGGATACCATTCAGACGAGGAAGAAGCCGGATGGAGGTCAAGAGCGATAGAGGTATAAGAATCCAGGAGAGCGAAAAACAAGAGAGAAGCAGCCAACCGGATAGAACGGCAGGCTCTTCTACCATCCAGGGCTCTTGAGGGATCCACCCAGCGCCAGGGGGCTGAGGCCATGGCGGCCCCCTTTTGTCCTGTTCGAAGCGCGCATGATCGCGAAAGATGACATGGCGGCTCGGGTTATTCGCGATCCGCACCTACTCGATTATAACCCCGACCGATCCCCCGGTAAATGAAGCCCAGCTCGCGCATCATCTCCGGCTCGTAGATGTTGCGGCCGTCGATGATCACCGGCCGCCGCATGAGCTGCTTGATGCGTGGGAGATCCAGATGCTTGAACTCGTTCCAGTCCGTCACCACCACCAGGGCGTCGGCGCCCGCAGCCAGCTCATAAGGATCCGCGCACATGATCACCTGGGGCAGGACCCGCGCGGCGTTGGGCATGGCGACCGGATCATAGGCCCGCACGACAGCCCCCTCCTGGAGGAGCAGCCCCGCGATCTCCAGGGCCGGGGCCTCCCGGATGTCATCGGTGTTCGGCTTGAAGGCCAGCCCCAGCAGCCCGATCACCATGCCCCGCAGATCCTCCAGGATCTCCTTCAGCTTCCACACCACTCGCCGCCGCTGATCCCGGTTGATCTCCACCACCGCCTGCAACAGCTGCGGATGACACCCGTGGACAACCGCCATGTGAATGAGAGCCTTGACGTCCTTGGGGAAACAGTTATGGATCCAAATACCGGGCCCAGCAATCAGCGTTCCATGTTCAGTTTCCATGCTAAAAACGGAATCATTAGTCTCATATTTTTGCACCGAAACGACCTCAACTGTCGCAAATCCTTCATGATTTCGGTATCCTAATGGGGCGATTCGACGCTGATATCCGGCCAGGATGGCCTCGGCCCCTTGCCATTGAGAGGTGCTGAGCATGTCCCGAATCCGAACGATTTGATCGCACCCGTTCACGCGAATCACATATGCCTTTACCTTGGACTTGTTCATCATCTTCTCTGCGACTGAGGCCACAATCCCCAAGGATTGAAGCATTAGAAGCACACCGTAGGCAAGTTTAGGGCTAACTGTTGCAAACTCAAAGTTAACATGTCGTTTTTGATTTAACAACGTGATGCTACCATCTCCGCTAAATAGTCCCCGAAGCAGGGCAATTCGCAACGAACGAGACCACCCAAAAGCCTGAGGAGGTATTGATTTGGTGTAAGAATTTATTCCGCACTGAAGAACATCTCGGATCAAATATGCCAAAATACGAGATGAGATCAAAGTAACCAAAGCGCCTTCCTTCCTTGACAATTTGTATCGAATTCGGTAATAATCGAGCAGATTATGAAGATCTTGAATCAGATCGCTCTCGTGAATTCCAAAACTGAACCCTATCCGTTCTCGAGTCGAGTTATACCTTCCAGGCCCCAGGGAAATCCATCCCTCTGCGAGATAATATCCGATGAGCCGGGCAAAATTTTCATCCAGCCGGAATGCCCCAGGACAGGTTGTGGAGGATCGCCCGCGATTTGTAAAACAATCAATCTGAGTTGCTGGGGTGCTTATATACTGGTTAATTTGAGCAAAAAATCGTAATGTCATATAATTTTTCCGATAAATTTCGTATAAAAGACGATAATCTTTGCTGGATATTATTTTCTTTATAAAATCGTATTGTTCGGAAAACTTTCCGTCCAGGGCGCGGACCTTGACCTGAGGGGCGATGGGCGCATCGATAAGGGCTGTTAGGAGATCCATCTCCTCTGATTCGTCGATCGGAAGAGTCCAATCATAAACCAAGGGCAAGGGGATGCGATCCCCAGGTTGCACTTGCGCCGCGGGAACAACTTCAAAGATCCCTTCGGCTTCACGATATCGGATCACCGGATGATCGGCAGTAAGTACAATCCGCCGGCCCATGCGGGCATAGATCTCCACCATCTGCCCTTGGTAAGGCCGGCGGGTGAGCGCTTGAACGCGCGTTGGAACAATTTGAGCTTGTTCTGGATCGAAAGTCAGTGTCCAGAGCTGCTCGGGATACACCACGATCGCATGGGGCCATCCCCAAGAGTAGAACAGATCTCGTATAGAAGTAACGTGGAGTCCTTGTGTAGTCATGGCATAAACGATGGTATCACCGTGGAAACACGACCCACCCCACCCTACCCCCGCGTCCAGGAAGGCGCGGCCGATGCGCTTGTCGTAGCCCATGCCGGCCGCCACCTCCTTCACATCAGCCCCCAGGGCCTCGCAGATGTTGGCGATCTCATTGATGAAGGAGATCTTGGTGGCCAGGAAGGCGTTGGAGGCGTATTTGATCATCTCCGCCGTGCGCAGATCGGTGATCATGATGGTGCTGCGCAGGGGCAGATACAGCTGGGCCACCTTCTCCGCCGCCTCCCGATCCAGCGAGCCCAGGACGATGCGATCGGGGTTCATGAAGTCGTAAACCGCTGATCCCTCCCGCAGGAACTCGGGGTTGGAGACCACCCAGAAGGGAATGGGCCGGCGCTGGCGGCTGCGCACGATGTCCGCCACCCAATCTCCGGTCCCCACCGGCACCGTGCTCTTGTTGACGATGATGAGGGGATGGTCCATCACCTCCCCGATGCGCTCCGCGGCCATGCGCACATATCGGAGATCCGCCTCCCCGTCCACTCCTTCAGGAGTCCCCACGGCGATGAAGACGAACTCCGCAGGCAGGCCGTTAATGCCTTCCTCATATGAGGTCGTGAAGGAAAGGCGGCCCGCCTTCATATTGCGGCGGACGATCTCCTCAAGCCCCGGCTCGAAGATGGGGAGCCGGCCTTCCTGCAGCATGGCGATCTTTTCTTCATTGATATCCACGCACGCCACCCGATTGCCCAGGTCCGCCAGGCAAGCCGCGGTGGTCAATCCCACGTAGCCGGCTCCGATCACGCAGATCCGCTTCATCTCCGTCTCCTGCCGGGATCGAACATCGATGCGCGCCCTCGCTCATCCGGCGAGGGTTCGGGCGGCGGGGCGTTCCCCGTCCGTCCGCGCGGGGGCCGGGAGCACCCCAGCCATCAGCAGGCCCACCTGCTGCAGCGTGGCCTCCGCCGCCTCCAGGACGGCCACGATGCGCCCCCGATACATCACCGCGATCCGATCGGATAGGGAGAAGATCTCGTCCAGCTCCGTGGAGACCAGGAGCACGGCCACCCCCTGATCCCGCATCTCCACGATCTTGCGATGGATGTATTCGGTGGCCCCCACGTCAAGCCCCCGGGTGGGCTGGTTGGCCACCAGCAGCCGGATGGGCCGGGACAGCTCCCGGGCAGCGATCACCTTCTGCTGGTTGCCGCCGGAGAGGTTGCGGGCAGGCGTGTAGGGGCTCGGGGTTCGAATGTCATAGAGGGCGATGAGACGGCGAGCGCGCTCCAGGATCGCCTGGGGCTGCCGCTGGAGGCCCCGGGCGAAGGGCGGGCGGTCATAAGCGTTCAGAACCAGGTTGTCCGCGACGGAGTAAGGCAGCACCAGGCCGTGCTTCTGCCGATCCTCCGGGATGTGCGCCATCCCGCGGTCGATCAGGGCCCGGGGCGGACGGCCGGTCACCTCCTCCCCAAGCAGGAACACCCGACCGCCGGCGACGGGGCGCAGCCCCACCAGAGCCTCGATCAGCTCGGTCTGTCCGTTCCCCTGCACCCCTGCGATCCCCAGGATCTCGCCGGCGCGCACGGAGAAGCTCACCCCATCCACCGCCAGCGCCCCCCGGTCGTCCCGCACCCGCAGATCCTCCACCCGCAGGACCTCCTCCCCGGGCCGCGCGGGGGCTTTCTCCACCGTCAGCATCACCTCGCGCCCGACCATCATCGCGGCCAGATGGGCCTCGTCCGCCTCCTCCGGCGTCAGCACGCCCACCACCCGCCCGTTCCGGAGCACAGTGATGCGGTCCGCCACCTCCAGCACTTCTTTCAGTTTGTGGGTGATGAAGATGATGGAGACCCCCTGCCGCTGCAGGTGGCGCATGACCCGGAACAGCTCCTCGGTCTCCTGGGGCGTCAGCACCGCCGTGGGCTCGTCCAGGATCAGGATGTCGGCGTTGCGGTAAAGGGCCTTGAGGATCTCCACCCGTTGCTGGACGCCCACCGGCAGGTCCTTCACCAGGGCCTCCGGGTCCACCTCCAGGCCGTAGCGGCGGGAGAGCTCCCGCACCTCCTGAACCGCCCGGCGCAGGTCCAGGAAGGGGCCGCGGCGGATCTCCTGGCCCAGGATGATGTTCTCGGCCACGGTGAACACCGGCACCAGCATGAAATGCTGGTGGACCATCCCGATCCCCAGGCGGATGGCGTCGTTCGGCCGGCGCAGCTCCACCGGCTGCCCCTTCACGTAGATCTCGCCTTCGTCCGGATGATACAGGCCGTAGAGGATGTTCATCAGGGTGGTCTTGCCGGCCCCGTTCTCCCCCAGGATGGCGTGGATCTCGCCCCGGCGCAGGGAGAAGTTCACGTGGTCGTTGGCCACCACCCCGGGGAACCGCTTGACGATCCCTACCGCCTGAAGGATCTCCCCATCGGCGGAGAAGGGCGGGGCCGCCGGGCGCTGAGTCCGACGGCGAGGCGGCAGCGCCTCGCGCTCATAGGGCTGTCCGTCCGCCGCCGGCGGGATGGTGCGGCCGACGATGCCGGTGAGCACCAGCATGGTCATCACGTAGGGCACCATCCCCACGAACTGGGAGGGAGCGGGGAACTCGAACTGCTGGGCGTTGGCCTGCAGGGCCTGGGCCGCCCCGAACAGCAGCGTGGCCGCCCACGCCCCGAAGGGGGTCCAGTTCCCGAAGATCATCGCCGCCAGGGAGATGAAGCCCCGGCCGTTGGTCATCAACGGCTCGAAGGCCGGCACCGACTCCAGGGTGAAGTAGGCCCCCGCCAGCCCGGCCATCGCCCCACCCAGAATCACATTGATATAGCGCATGCGGATCACATCGATGCCCAGGGTGTCCGCCCCCCGGGGATGCTCCCCCACCGCCCGGGTGCGCAGCCCCCAGACAGTATGGAAAAGCAGGATGTGGACCGCCAGGACCAGGAGGGGGGCCAGCCAGGTGATGGGTTGCTGGCTGAAGATGCTCCCCACCAGGGGGAGCTCCGAGAGCACCGGGAGGGAGATACGGGGGAGCACGCCGGGGGAATGGGGCATCTGACCGCCGAAGAACAGCTGGCGGTTCAGGTAGCCGGTGATCCCCACCGCCAGGATGTTGATCACCGTCCCGCTGATGATCTGATCGGTCTTATACGTGATCGAGAGGACGGCATGGAGCAGGCCCAGGAGCGCCCCGCTCAGGATGGCCACCAGCACGCCCAGGAGCAGCGCCACCATGCCGGGCGCGCCGGCATCGTAGATGTAAAGGGAAGCTGTGAAGCCGGTGAAGGCCGCGGTGAGCATCATCCCCTCGATGGCGATGTTGACCACCCCGCTGCGCTCGCAGAAGATCCCGGAGAGGGCTCCCAGCACCAAAGGGGTAGAGACCCGGATGGTGGTGGCCAGCATGCTGACGAGGATCACCGCCGCAGGATACCGTCCGTATCCCAGGGCCACTGCCGCCCCGAAGATCAGGGCGATCACCCCGATGATGAAGCCGAACCGTCGCGCGTCCATCCCCTCTTCGCTCCCCGATCGGATCCCCTCAGGTGCCCCACGCATCGTTCGTGGGATATCTCGAGGTCATCCTCTTCACAGCTCTCCCCATCCTCGGGTGAGCACCATCCGCTCCTCCTCCGCCGCGCCCCGGAACAGCGGCCGATACAGCGTGCGCACGATCGCCTCGGCGGCCACGAACATCAGGATCAGGGCCTGGATCACCGAGATCAGATCCACCGGGACCTGGGTGAGGAACTGCATGCGGCTGGCCCCGTTGCGCAGGGCTCCGAAGAGGAAGGCGGCCAGCACCACCCCCAGGGGGTGAACCTTCCCCAGCAGGGCGATGGCGATGGCGTCGAAGCCGTAGCCCAGGTTGAAGCTCAGCTCGTGCCGGTAATTCAGCCCCGTCACCTGCACCGCGCCCGCCATCCCGGCCAGGAAGCCGCTCATGGCCATCGTGAGCACGGTGATCCGGACGATGGGGATGCCCGCATAGCGGGCCGCGTGAGGGTTCAGGCCGACCGTCCGGATCTCGAAGCCCAGGGTGGTCCGCCAGAGCAGCCAGGCCACCAGCAGGGCCATCCCCAGGGCGATCAGGAACCCAGCGTGCAACCGGAGATCCGGATCGGCGAACAGCCGGGGGAGACGGGCGGTCTCCGCGATGCGAGGGGTGCGGGCCACCACATTGGTCGGGCTGGGATCCCGCATGGGGCCGTTCAGGAGATAGCTGGCCATCAGCAGGGCGATGTAGTTCATCATGATCGTGTTGATGACCTCGTGCCCGCCGGTGCGGGCCTTCAGCCAGCCCGGGATGGCGGCCCACAGGGCGCCGGCCAGCGCCCCACCCAGGATGGCCAGCGGCAGATGCAGGAGAGCCGGGATGGTCCCGCCCACCAGAGGGGGAAGGGCGTAGCCGATCCACGCCGCGACGATGGCCCCCAGGGCCAGCTGGCCTTCCGCCCCGATGTTGAACAATCCTCCGTGGAAGGCCAGGGCGATGCCCAGCCCGGCGAACACGTAGGGGGTCATCTGCACCAGGGTTTCGCTCAACGCCTTGGGGGAGCCGAAGGCCCCTTCCCACAGCCCCTGATAAGCCAGGAGGGCCAGCTGAGGCTTGCCGGTGGCGATGAAGACCACCACCCCGCCGATCCCCATCGCAGTCAGGACCGCCAGGATGGGGACCCAGAGAGCGCCGCTCTGAACGGATTGCCGAAGCGCCCGGGTGAGCTCATCCAGGCGCCCGCCCCACGTCCGCGCCAGCCCGCGAAGGCTCCGCTCCACATCCCACCTCCTTGCCCGTCCGCTACCCCGGGTTCAGGTCTCGCTACGCTGAGATGTTCCATCCATCATTCGTGGGACATCTCAGCGGATGAGACGTCTGATCGCTTTCAAGGGCCGGATGCCGAACGGCAACCGCCCTCCCCGATCCGATGTGGTTTGAATTTTACGTGGGGAGCCTTTCGCCCGGCAAACGGGATCGGTTCGGAGGCATCCGAACTTGTCACTTCGCTGCAGCGCCCATCAACCAGTCCTTCAGCACCGAACCGATGTCGGACAGAGGACCTCGATGGAGGGTGCACGGGGGAAGGGCGGTCAGGAACCAGGCTCCATACGTGCGGGTCAGCACCCGCCGATCCAGGACCACCACCACCCCCCGGTCGGAACGGCGGCGGATCAGGCGCCCGAAGCCCTGGCGGAACCGCAGCACCGCCTCCGGCACCGCGTAATCCAGGAACGGATCGCGGTAGCGGGCGCTCCGGGCGGCGAAGATCGGCTCGTCGGGAACCTCGAAGGGCAGCTTGGCGATGATCAGACATGAGAGGGCTTCCCCGGGGATATCCACCCCCTCCCACAGGCTGCGGGTCCCCAGCAGCACCGCCCGCTCCGCCGAACGGAAGCGTTCCACCAGCTGGCGCCGGGAGCTTCCGTCCCCCTGCTCGTAGACGGAGATGCCGAGCCGGGCGAGGGGATCGGCGAGGGCCCGGGCGGCCTGCCGCAGGGGCGCGTAGGCCGTGAAGAGCACCATGGTGCGTCCGCCGATGGCCCGGGCCGCCTCCAGCACCGCCTGCTCCACCGCCCGCTGGTAGCCCGCCTGCCCCGGCTCCGGGATGTCCGTCACCAGATACACCAGGGCGTTCCGCCGGTAATCAAAGGGGGAATCCAGGGCCAGCTCCTCCATCTCCCAGGCCCCCAACCGCTCTTTCAGAAACGCAAAGGAAGGAGCCTGGCGTTCCCGGTCCACCGTCTGCAGGGTGGCCGAGGTCATGATCACGCAACGCCGGGACCCCAGCAGGTGCCGCCGCACCAGCGGGCCCACTTCCAGGGGGGCCGCGTGCAGACGGACATGAGGCCAGCTCCCCTCTTCCCCATGGCCTTCCAGCCAGTAGACGGTGTCCGGGGAGGGATTGCGGATGGCCGCCTCCAGGACCTGACGGGCCCTTTCGAAGTCATGGCTTAAAACCTGGGCCAGGCCCAGCGGCTCCTCCACCTCGGCGAAGCCGTGCTCCAGCAGCTCCGTCAGCGCCGTGCGGATGGCGGCCAGCGTCTCCTGGACGGTCCGCCACCGGACTGAGAGCAGATCCCATGCCTGCTCCACCGCAGCCCAGGCCGGGCGCTGGCGCTCGGCCCCCTGGAGGAGGACCTTGCGGGCGTGTTCCCCCCGCCCCGGCGCAGCGGCCTCCAGGAAGGCCACGAGGGCGTCCATCAGGGCGTCCACGCCGGTGCGGGCAGCCTCTACGGCCTCGCTCAACCGGCGCGTCAGGCCGGTCAGGGGGCCGCGGAGGGCAGGGGGCAGGCCCCGGCTCAAGGTGGTCAGCGCGCCGGCCAGCCCCCCGGTCCGGTGATCCCGAGCCCCGCCGGCTTCCTGGAGCAGACGCAGCAGCCCGAAGCGATCGATCTCCACCGTAAGCTGCCGGGTGGCCGCTTCCTCCAGGTGGTGGGCCTCATCGATGATCAGGTGGCGGTGCTCCGGGAGCACCATGTTCTGGGTTGTCACATCGGCGAAGAGGAGGGCATGGTTGACGATGATCAGGTGGGCGGCCTCGGCGGCCTTGCGGGCGCGGTGGAGGAAGCAGCCTCCCTCGCCCCAGGCGGCGCAGACCTCGGCCGTGCAGGCCTCGTTGTCGGCGGAGAGACGGGCCCACAGCGCGCGCTCCGCGGGTGTGGGCAGATACAGCTCGTCCCCATCGCCGGTGCGGGTGGTGGGCAGCCACACCAGGATCTTGACCAGCATGCGCAGCTCGTCGATGCTGGAGGGCCCGGCGTGCCGCAGCTGCATCAGCCGCGCCGGGCAGAGATAATGGGCCCGCCCCTTGAGGAGCGCCACCCGCAGGGCCGATCCATCCGCCATCCCGGACTCCGAGAGCAGGCGCTGGAGGACGGGGATGTCCTTCTGAAGCAGTTGCTCCTGGAGGGGGATCGTGTAAGTGGAGATCACCACTCGCTCGCCGTTGTGCAGGGCCCAGACGGCGGCGGGGATCAGATAGGCCAGGCTCTTGCCCACCCCGGTCCCCGCCTCGATCATCCGGTGGGCTCCCTCATTGAAGGAGGCGGCCACGGCCCGGAGCATCTCGACCTGCTGGGGACGGTGTTCATAGTCCGGGAAGATACGGGAGAGGGCGCCTCCCGGCTCCAGCAGCCGGGCCAACGCCTCCTCGTCCAGCGGCTGAGGCTCGCGGCGGGGGCGGAGGGGGCGAGCCCGCACGGGGGGCGGGGCCAGATAGGCCTCGGCGGTGGCCCGGCCCTTCGCCCGCAGCTGGGCCCCGATGCTCTGGTCTGCGAACCGGCCCCGCTGCACGGCCCGCAGGGCTTCCTCGAAGAAGCGGCGCGGGGGCCATGGGAAGCGGGCCGCGTGCTGGACGATCTCCTCCAGGATGGGCTCGGGGAGCTGGCAAGCCCGCTCGAACAACGCCTGGAACAGCCGGTGGGTCAGCCGGGCGTCCTCCAGGGCCCGGTGCACCACCTCCACCGGGATCCCCAGGTCGCGGGCCAGGGTGGAGAGGCTGTGGCCACCGGCGTAAGGGACCAGGATGGCCGCCAGCTCATAGGTGTCCAGGGCTTCGTTCTCCCGGAAGAGACCGTAGCGGCGCAGAAAGGCCAGGTCCTGATCGATGGAATGCCCCACCAGGACGGCGTCCCCCACCAGCGCCCGGAGGCGAGGGAGCAGGGCCCGCAACGGCGGCGCCTGCTCGGCCTCCTCCGGACGGATGCCGGTGAGCTCCACAACGGCGGGCGGGATGGGGCGCTCAGGGCGGACCAGCGTTCCCCATTCGTCCAGGACCGTCTCCCCCCGGAACTTCACCACGCCGATCTCGATGATGGCGTCGGTCTCCGGATCCAGGCCGGTGGTTTCCAGATCGAGGGCCACGAAAACGGAGCGCATCCCTGTCGGCCTCTCGCAGAATGCATGACGCAGGGATCATCCCCTCCGGCGGAACAACACGGGGGGCAGGCCGGAACGCCTGCCCCCCGTGGTATGGATTTCCACGCTCATCACAGGTCGATGGCGGTGGTGACCGCCTCGGCCAGGGTGGGGCCGGTGCCGCCCCGGGACATGTCCTCCATCCCGCGCTTCTCGGCGTAATACTTGAAGCCGGTCCCGGCGGGGATCAGGCGCCCGATGATCACATTCTCCTTCAGGCCGCGCAGCTCGTCGATCTTGCCCTCCAGGGCCGTCCCGGCCAGCACCCGGATGGTGTGCTGGAAGGAGGCCGCCGAGAGGAAGGAGTCCGTGGCCAGGGCGGCCTTGGTGATGCCCAGCAGGACCTGACGGGCGGTGGCCGGGCGCTTGCCCTCCGCGACCAGGCGCGCGTTGATGTCCTGGAGGATCAGGCGGTCCACCAGGTCGCCGGGCAGGAAGTCCGTGTCGCCCGGGTTGATGATCTGGACCTTGCTCAGCATCTTGCGGATGATGATCTCGAAGTGTTTGTCGTTGATGTTCACGCCCTGGGAGCGGTAGACCTTCTGGATCTCGCTGAGCAGGTAGAGCTGCACGGCCTCCCGCCCGAGCAGGTTGAGGATGCGATGCGGATTCTTGGGCCCCTCGGTGAGGGCGTCGCCGGCCTTCACCTTCTGGCCCTCCTCCACCAGGAGGCGCGCCGTGGCCGGCACATCGTATTCCCGTTCCTCCCGGACCTCATAGACCACCTTGAGGGGCTCGCCCTTCCGGTAGACCACCCGGCCGCCGTGCTGGGCGACGATCTGCTGGTCGCCCCGGCTGGCCAGCACCTGGCCCTCGCTGACGGTCTGGCCATCCTCCACCTTGATGGACCAGTTGCCGGGGATCTCGTAGACGTCCTCGCGGAGCTCGCTCTTCACCAGGCGGATCCGCCGCAGCCCCTCCTCGGTGCGGTAGATATGGACCACGCCGTCGATGTCGGCCATCAGGCCCTCGCCCTTGGGGTGCTTGCGGGCCTCGAACAGCTCCTCGACCCGCGGCAGGCCCTGGGTGATGTCGGCCACGCCGGCCACGCCGCCGGTGTGGAAGGTCCGCAGGGTGAGCTGCGTCCCCGGCTCGCCGATGGACTGGGCGGCGATGATCCCCACGGCGGTGCCCACCTCCACCAACCGGCCCGTGCCCAGGTCGCGCCCGTAGCAGAGGGCGCAGATCCCGTAGCGGAGCTGGCAGGTCATCGGCGAGCGGACGTAGACCTCCTGCACCCCCGCCTTCTCGATGCGCTCGGAGAGCACCTCGTCGAGGAGGGTGCCGGTGTCGGCGATGAGGGCTCCGGTCTTCGGATCAAAGACGGGGGCGGCCAGGACGCGGCCGAAGATCCGCTCCTTGAGGGTCTGCCCGCCTACGTCGTCGCTCGCCCGGATCCAGATGCCGGCGCGGGTGCCGCAGTCGTAGGCGTTGACGATGACGTCCTGGGCCACATCCACCAGGCGCCGGGTGAGGTAGCCCGCGTCGGCCGTGCGCAGGGCGGTGTCCGCCAGGCCCTTGCGGGCGCCGTGGGTGGAGATGAAATACTCGATGGTGGTGAGGCCCTCGCGGAAGTTCGAACGGATGGGCAGCTCGATGATCCGCCCCGCCGGGTCCGCCATCAGGCCGCGCATGCCGGCCAGCTGGGCGACCGGCTGGAAGCCACCCTTGGTGGCGCCGGAGACGGCCATGATGGTCACGTTGTTGTCCGGGCTCATGACCTGCTTGACGGCCTCGGCGATCTCATTGGTGGCCCGCTGCCAGAGGTCGACGACGCGGTTGTAGCGCTCCTCATCCGTGAGGAGGCCGCGCCGATACTGGCGCTCCACCTCGGCCACCAGGGCCTCGTAGCGGGCCAGCACCTCCCGCTTGGTGGGCGGGATCTCCAGGTCGGCCACGGCGATGGTGACGCCCGAGCGGGTGGCATACTGGAAGCCGATGTCCTTCAGCCGATCCACCATCTCCACCGTGGCCTCCGGCCCCAGCCACTGGAAGCACTGGGCCACCAGATCCTTCAGCCGGCCCTTGTCCATCGTCTCGTTCACGAAGCGCAGCGCCTCGGGCAGGGCCAGGTTGAAGAGGACCCGGCCGACGGTGGTCTCGATCAGCCGCGGGCGGGGCTGGCCGTCCGGATAGCGCTGCCCGTTCTCGTCATACACCGTCCGGGTGTAGACCCGGATGGGGGTGTGCAGGGAGATCTTCCCCAGCTGGTAGACCAGCTCCACCTCCTCCAGGCTGGCGAAGACGCGGGTCGGGCCGGCGGCCCCGTTGGGCGGGCTCATCGTCAGGTAGTAGCAACCCAGCACCATGTCCTTGGTGGGCCCGACCACCGGCTCGCCGTTGGCCGGCAGCAGGAGGTTCTTGCTGGAGAGCATCAGGTTTCGGGCCTCCCAGACGGCCTTCTCGGAGAGGGGGACGTGGACGGCCATCTGGTCCCCATCGAAGTCGGCGTTGAAGGCGGCGCAGACCAGGGGGTGGATCTGGATGGCCTTGCCCTCCACCAGCACGGGCTCGAAGGCCTGGATGCCCAGGCGGTGGAGGGTAGGGGCGCGGTTGAGCAGCACGGGCCGCTCCTTGATGACCTCCTCCAGCACCTCCCAGACCTCGGGCCGCTGGCGCTCGATCAGCCGCTTGGCCCCCTTGATGTTGGTGGCGTAGTTATGCTGGATCAGCCGGGCGATGACGAAGGGCTTATAGAGCTCAAGGGCCATGGTCTTGGGAAGGCCGCACTGGTGGAGCTTCAACTGCGGCCCCACCACGATCACCGAGCGCCCGGAGTAGTCCACCCGCTTGCCCAACAGGTTGCGGCGGAAGCGCCCCTTCTTCCCCCGCAGCATGTCGCTGAGGGACTTGAGCTCCCGGCGCCCGCGACGGGACATGGCCTTGCCCCGCTGGGAGTTGTCGATGAGGGCGTCCACGGCCTCCTGGAGCATGCGCTTCTCGTTGCGGATGATCACGTCCGGCGCCCCCAGCTCCAGCAGGCGCTTCAGCCGGTTGTTTCGATTGATCACCCGCCGGTAGAGATCGTTCAGGTCCGAGGTCGCGAAGCGCCCGCCGTCCAGCTGGACCATGGGCCGAAGGTCCGGCGGGAGCACCGGCAGGACCCGCAGGATCATCCATTCGGGTCGGTTGCCGCTGCGGAGGAAGGCGCGGACGATCTGGAGGCGCTTGATGGCCTTCTTGCGGCGCTGCTTGGACTTGGCCTGGCGGATCTCCTGCCACAGCTCCTTGGCCATCTGTTCGAGGTCCAGGCGCTGGAGGATCTCCAGGAAGGCCTCCGCCCCCATCTCCGCCTTGAAGACCTGACCCCATTTGCTCTTCAGCTCGCGATACTTGTTCTCGCCCAGGAACTGCAGGGGGGCCAGGCTCACCAGCTCGTCCCGGTCCGCCTGGATGCGCTGGCGCAGCGCCTCGATCTCCCGGGCGGCCTGATCCTTGAGGGCGGCGATCTTCTCCTCCGCCGCCTCCCGCAGCGCCTTCAGGGTTTCCTCCGTCCGGGCCAGGGCACGGGAGCGCTCCGCCGCTTCCCTTTCCTTGATCCGGTTCAGCTGTTCCTCCAGGACGCGCTTCAGGGCGGAGAGATGCTCCCGGCCCACCGTCTCCCCGGCGTCGGCGATCACCTCGCCGGTGGGCTCGAAGACGATGGGGACGCGGATGGTCTTCCCCAGCCGCTCCTCCAGGCGGGCCTGGGTGCGCTGCGCCTCCCGCATCAACGCCTCAACCTCCGCGTCCCACTTCTCCTCGATGCGGGCCTCCCGGTCCGCCAGCTTCTGGCGCTCCTTCTCTTCCAGCTTCTGGACCTTGGCCAGAAGGGTCTCGATCTCCTTCTGGTATTTGGCCTCGATGGCGCGACGCTCCCGCTCGAACTCCTCTTCCAGCCGCTTGAGGGCGCGCTGCCGCGCTTCCTCATCCACCGAGGTGATCACATACTGGGCGAAGTAGAGAACCCGATCCAGGTTGCGGCGGGAGATATCCAGCAGCAACCCCAGGTAGGAGGGAACTCGACGGGTATACCAGATATGGGCGACCGGGGCGGCCAGGGTGATATGGCCCATGCGCTCCCGGCGCACGGAGGCGCGGGTGACTTCGACCCCGCACTTTTCACAGACGATGCCTTTGTAACGGGGGCCCTTGTATTTCCCGCAATAGCACTGATAATCCCGGGTCGGGCCGAAGATGACCTCGCAGAACAGCCCGTCTTTCTCGGGGCGCAGCCGGCGGTAGTTGATGGTCTCCGGCTTGGTCACCTCGCCGTAAGACCACGACAGGATCTGTTCCGGCGAGGCCAGCGAGATCCGTAGCGCACGAAACTCCTTGGCCTCCACAGGTGCCTCCTTCATCACGGCATCACGGACGATTCCGATCGATCAGGGATCCCCAGGAAGCTTTCTGCCTCTGGAGCCACCCGAGTAGCCCGGACCATCCAGCCCTTGCCCGGGCGCAGGCAAAAGCACCCCGTCGTTGGCGCGCTCCGCAAGCGAAGATCGACTCGAATGGGGATGGTCCGCTCTGGACCCCGGCGTCTGCTCCCGTGGACGGGAAGTCCGGATTCATGTCGGGCAGGATTCGGGAAAGAGGCGCACCGCGCTCACCTTCTCCCGCCGTCCGCTTCCGCCCATGTTCTGTAAAAGACAACAAGAGAACCCACCCTGACCTTCCGGGGCCAGGGCCGCGGTTCTCGTGAACGGTTGGGATGGAGAGATCGGGTCTTCATGAGGCTAAACCTAACTATACGCAGGGGCCCGCATTTTGTCAAATCCGGCGCCCCCGCTGCATGCCCGATGGAGCCGGGGGCCTCCCCACCGACCTTGCCGGGTTCGGGTGGGTCGGAGGCCTGTTCATTCAAGCGGATTCCTGCGTGGATCAGGTATAATGAAGCCGGGTGGGAGTCCGGGTGGAGGGGCGGCAGGCTCCTTCCCGAGATCATCCTGCGGCGTGGGGAACCCATGCGTGCGATGCCCCGCTGGTTCTGGATCCTGATCGGCCTGGCGGTCGCCAGCGCGATGGGAGCCGTTCTCGTTTTCCTTTACACCCATCCGGCGGCCGCCGCCGTCCTCCGGGACATCTTGATCATCGCCTTGGCGATGCAATTGACGTTGCTCGCTACGGTGACGACGTTCCTGATCTACCGCCTGATCCGTCTGGTCGACTGGCTGCAGGAGGAGGTCCGGCCGATCCTGGGCCGCGCGCAGGAGACTGTGAACACGGTGCACGGCACCAGCGCCTTCCTGAGCCGGCGTCTGGCCCGGCCGGCCATCGAGGCCGCCAGCATGGCGGCCGGGGTTGCCTATGCGCTGAGGACCTTCGTCCGTCTGTTGCGAGGCCGGGCCTCCTGACGCAGGGGTGCCCATCCTGATGAACGAGGAGGTCTATCATGGCAGCGCGGGAGAGCGGTGGGGAGTTCGGCGCGTTCCTTGCTGGATTTCTGACGGGGGCCCTGGTCGGAGCGGTGGTGGCCTTGCTGTTCGCCCCCCGCTCGGGTGAGGAGACCCGGCGGCTGCTGCAGGAGCGGGGGATCGAGCTGAAGAGCCAGGCGGAGGAGATGGCAAGCCAGACCCGCTCCCAGATTGAAGCGGCCCTCCTGGAGGCCCGGCGCCGGGCTGAGGAGGCCGCCGCGGAGGCCCGCCGGCAAGCGGAGGAGATGCGGAAGTGGCTGGAGGAGAGCCGGGCGCAGATGGAGCAGATGCTCGCCCAGGCCCGGGGCGCCCCTTCCGCCCCCGCCGGGGGATCCCCCACGGAAGGCCCTTCGGCCTGAGGAGGGCCGGTTGACGGAGGCCGAGTGGGTCGTCATCTATGGGGCCGGGAGCCTGATCGAAGCCCAAATGACCCAGACCCGGCTTCAGGGAGAAGGGATCCCGGCGCGGCTGCGGTATGAAGCCCTCCACGCGGTGATCGCTCCCGTCCTCAGCCCGGTGGAGGTGCAGGTGCCGCCGGCGTGGGCGGAGGCGGCCCGTCGGGTGCTGTCGGAACCGGAAGGCTTCGAAGGATGAGGCCCGGGTTCGGCCCCGGTTGACGTCCGGGCGGCCCCATGTTATCATCTTCCCGGCATCCTGTTCCGGGGAAGGAGGCGCATATTTCCGCCCGAAAGTATCGCGTGAATGAGGCCATCCGGGCCCGTCAGGTCCGGTTGATCGGCCCGGATGGAAAGCAGATCGGCGTGGTTCCCCTGGTGGAGGCCCTGGCCCTGGCCCGCCAGCATGGCCTGGACCTGGTGGAGGTGGCCCCCCAGGCGGATCCCCCGGTCTGCCGGATCATGGACTACGGCAAGTTCATGTATGAGCAGGCCAAGAAGGAACGGGAGGCGCGCAAGGCCCTCAAGCAGATTGTGGTCAAGGAGATCCGCCTGCGGCCGACCACCGATCCCCATCACGTGGGGTTCAAGGTGCGGGACGCCCGTCGCTTCCTCACCGACGGCAACAAGGTGAAGGTCCAGGTTCGGATGCGCGGGCGGGAGATGACGCACCTGCAGTTGGCCACGGATATGTTGCAGCGTTTCGCCGAGCAGGTGGCCGACGTGGGGGTGGTGGAGATCCCCCCGAACATGGAGGGCCAGAGCATGGTGATGGTGCTGGCCCCCCTGCGTCGGAAGGGGAGCCAGCCGGCGGAGCGGAAGACCGAATCCAGCCCGGAGGTGATGGAAGGTGCCCAAGATTCGAACCCATAAGGCGACCGCTAAGCGGCTGCGTTATACCGGGAGCGGCAAGCTGGTGCGGGCCAAGATCGGCCGCAGCCACTTGCGCCGCAAGCGCGCCAAGCGCACCAAGCGGCTCTACGATGAGATGCTCACGGTGACCGAGCCCTTCGTCTACAAGACGGTGAAGCGGCTGGCACCCTATCTGGATCGGAAAGATTGAAGGGCGATGCGGACATCTTTTGATCGGATCAGGGGGGAGTTCGAATGACCCGGGTTAAGAGCAGCGTCACCAACCGTCGTCGCCACAAGAAAGTGCTCAAGATGGTGGAGGGCCAGCGGGGATCCCGCAGCCGGCATTACCGGCGGGCCCATGAGGCGATGATCAAGTCCCTGGCTTACGCCTACAAGCATCGGCGGGAGCGCAAGCGGGATTTCCGTCGGCTCTGGATCATGCGCATCAACGCTGCCGCCCGCCAGAACGGGCTCTCTTACAGCCGGTTCATCGCCGGCCTGCGGGCGGCTGGGATCTCGCTCAATCGCAAGGTCCTGGCGGATCTGGCGGTGCGGGACGCGGCGGCCTTTGCCCGCCTGGTGGAGACGGCCCGTCAGGCCCTGGGCCTCGCCTGAACGGGTTTCGGCCTCGCCTCCTTCGATGCCGGCGCCGACAGGGTGCCGGCATCGGTTTTTCCGGAGGAGATGCCCGAGGGCGGCGAGGATGCTTCGGATCACCAGCCCCGCCAACGAGAAGGTGAAGCGGGTGCGGGCGCTTCTGGAACAGCGGAAGGCCCGCCAGGCTTACCGCCAGATGGTCCTGGAAAGCCCGCGTCTGATCGACGAGGCCCTTCGCTTCGCCCTTCGGCGCCCGGACTATCGTCTGGCGTTCGCCTTCTACGCTGAGCCCACCCCCCGGGCTCAGGAGACCCTTGCCCGTCTGCAGGCAGCAGGGGTCCCCTGTTATGAGGTCACCCCGGCCATCCTCCGGATGTGCACGGACGCCGAGACCCCCCAGGGCCTGATCGCAGTGGCCCCCATCCCGGAGCTGCTGTGGCCGGCCGCTCCGACTTTCCTCCTGTTGCTGGATCGGGTTCAGGAGCCGGGCAACGTCGGCGCGGTATTGCGAAGCGCCGCGGCCGCCGGGGCGGAGGGAGTGCTCATCCCCCCGGGGACAGCAGACCCGTGGCATCCGAAGGCGGTGCGGGCGGGAGCGGGAGCCCACTTCGTCCTGCCGGTGCGTCGGATCTCGTGGCCGGAGCTCCCCCAGCAGGTCGAGGGCACGGCCCTCTGGCTGGCCACCCCGGAGGGGGAGCGCATCTACTGGGAGGTGGACTGGCGGGAGCCCGTGACCCTGGTCCTGGGCGGCGAGGCCGCCGGCCCCGGCCCGCAGGTCCGGAGCCTTCCCCATCGCACCGTGCGCATCCCCATGGCCCGGGGGATGGAGTCCCTGAACGTGGCGGTGGCCGCGGCGCTCCTGCTCTACGAGGTGGCTCGCCAGCGCGGGTGGGGGCGCGCGGCCGGATCCGAAGGGGGCTAACCGAGAGGCTCCATCGGACGGACCCCCTCGGTGCCGCGGCGCAGCTCCCAGGGATAAATGATGTAGGCATCGGTCACGGCCGCGTAATACGTTGGCCCGTGGCGGAAGAGGGACTCCCGGGGCTTGTAATGCAGCACGGCGGTCTCCGGATATCCTCCGGCGGCCTCCACGCGGCTGCGGACGGTGTTGATGGTGCGGCCGCTGGCCCACACATCGTCCACGATGAGCACCCGCCGGCCTCGCAGCAGCTCATCCTCCGGGAACTGCAGGAAGGTCGGCCAGGTAAACAACTTGACCCGACTCAGGTCCTGGGCCTCCGGGAAGCGGACCGCCGCGGTCAGGATGTATTTGATGTCCAGGGCCTCGGCGATCATCCCTCCGGGGACGATGCCGCCCCGGGTGATCATGAGCAGGGCGTCGAAGGGCCCCCGCAGCTGGGGCAGCAGGTGGTCGATCAGCGCTTCGACATCTCCCCATGAGAGGATCTCCCGTCGCATCGATTCGCTCCTGCCCTTAAGGTTGAATGGGGGCGCGCCCGACTGGAACCGGCGAGCGAGGGAGCCTATGCCGCCGGCTGGCCCAGGCGAGCCCGTTCCTCCTCGGCGCGTCCCTCATCGATCTTCTCGAACAGCGGGCGGATCTCCCTCAGGCGCTGGCCGGGTGTCAGCCGGCTGGGCTCCCAGCGGATCCGCGGGTCGGCCTCGTATGTAAGGACCAGGTGCTCCCGGGTCCGCTCGGCCACCGAGCGCACCGCCAGCCGCCCCACCAGGTCTCCCTCGTAGCCGAGCATCTCATGGACGCGCTGGCTGGAGAAGGGAAGGAAAGGCGCAAACATGATCTTCAGGCTGTCGATGGCCCGCATGGCCACGTAGATGGTGGTGGCCGCCCGGGTTCGATCCTCGCGGATCTCCTTCCAGGGCTCCCGCTCGTTCAGGTAGCGGTTCACCTCGGCGGCCAGTCCCATCACCGTCTCCAGGGCCTGTCGGAAGCGACAGCCCTCGATCAGGCGCCCCACGGTTTCGAAGGAGACGTCCACCCGGGCCAGGACCTCTGCGTCGCGCGGCTCCATCCGGCCGGGCATGGGCACCTCGCCGTCGAAATGGCGCGCGGCGAAGGTGAGCACCCGGTGGACCAGGTTGCCCCAGATGGAGAGGAGCTCTTCATTGTTGTGGCGGATGAAATCAATCCACCGGAACTCCGAATCCTGGGTTTCCGGCATGATCGCCGTCAGGTAATACCGCAGGGCATCCACGGCGTAGCGGGATGCGGCGTCCAGGGCCCACACGGCCCAGTTGCGGCTGGTGGAGAACTTGTCCCCTTCCAGGTTGAGGAACTCGTTGGCCGGGACGTCGTAGGGGAGGGTGAAGCGCCGGGACGGGTCCTCCTCATAGAGGCGGCCGGTGCCGATCAGCTGGGCTGGCCAGATGATGGTGTGGAAGGGGATGTTGTCCTTTCCGATGAAATAGACGATCTTCGCCGCCGGATCATACCACCAGTCCTTCCAGGCCTCAGGGCGGCCCTGCAGGGCGGCCCACTCGATGGTGGCGGAGAGGTAGCCGATGACAGCCTCGAACCAGACGTAGAGGACCTTCCCCTCGAACCCCTCCAGGGGGACCGGGATGCCCCAGTCCAGGTCGCGGGTGATGGGACGGGGCTGGAGGCCCTGGCGGATGTAGTTCAGGGTGAAGGTGAGGACGTTGGGGCGCCAGTAGCCTTTGTCCCGGAGGTAGTTCAGGAGCGGCTCGGTGAAGGCCGGCAGGTTGAGGAAGTAATGCTCCGTCTCCCGCAGCACCGGGGTGCTGCCGTCGATCCGGCTGCGGGGGTGGATGAGCTGGGTGGCCTCCAGCAACGTCCCGCATCGCTCGCACTGGTCCCCCCGGGCCCGCTCGTAGCCGCAGATCGGGCACGTGCCCTCGATGTAGCGATCGGGGAGGAAGCGGCGGGAGACCTCCGAGTAGAACTGTCGCTGGGTCTGTCGGAACAGATAGCCGTTCTCCAGCAGGCGCAGGAACATGTCCTGGGAGACCCGGTGATGGTTCTCGGTGTCGGTGTGGGTGAAAAGATCGAAGGAGATGCCGTATTTCTGCCAGGTCTCCAGGAAGATCCGATGGTAGCGCTCGAACAGCTCCCGGGGGGAGACCCCCTCCCGATCCGCCTGGACGGTGATGGGGGTCCCATGGGAATCCGAACCGGAGACCATGAGGACCTGGTTTCCTTTCAGGCGGTGGTAGCGGGCGAAGATATCCGCCGGCAGGTAGGCACCGGCGATATGTCCGAGATGCAGGGGGCCGTTGGCGTAGGGCCAGGCCACGCACACCAGCACCTTCTCCGTCATCGGAGCACCTCCGGATCGCGTGAAGGGTCTTGGCGTCTCTCGTTCTGGAACCCTGAAACAAAAACCGCCGGCCGAGGCCGGCGGTCGGCGGGCGAAACCCACCCGGCAGTCGGGGGGGCCTCAGGCCCCCGACCGCGAGGGGTCTCTCCTCATCATCCGCCCCTCTTCGTGCGAATGCATGTCAGACCCCTTCTGGTCTTTCCCTAAATTTTAACGGGATCTCGACGTTCTAACAACTCAGCGTGGAAAGCGATTCAGGAACACCCATCCATAAACCCAGCCCGTGTCAGCCGGGAAAATCCATACAGGGCGCTCTATAATGCGATGGCCTTCGTAGAGAATCTCTAAAACGCTCAAAGCAGGTCGGGTGCCCGAAAGCGGGGGACTGATCCAGATCTCTGTAAGCCAGCCCGGCGTTACCACTGTGGCGTCTGGAATCCGATATGCGCGTTGCAGAGGTGTGGATCCATCAGGAGTGCGTAGCATCACTTGCCATCCTGAGATGCGGGCATAGCTCCGACTGCGCCAGCGCACCTGAACTTCCAGCCGCCACCCATCGATACCTTGGACCATGCGGGCTACAGGGGGTTCTACTTCCACGGGGCCGGCAGAGAGGCTCCCGACACGCGCGGGATCAACGCGCGGGTGGACCTCTATCTCTCCGATGATCAGAGAATTGCTGGCGCCTCCCTCCAGAGGAAGCCTGGGAAATCCGGGAGCTCCGGTCGGATACCAGCCAATCTGAAGACGATACCTGCCGGGAGGTGTGTAAAGAGGGATCAACAGGCTGCGATGCACTTCAATGGTTTGACCGGGAGCCCAGTGCTGAACTCCCGGCTCCGGCTCTGCATCCCAATTTGACCAAAGCTGGCCATGCTCATCCACCAGGTGCAGAAAGAGCGTCCATCGGCTCGTGAGGGGACGATCTGTGCTCATGCGAAGGGCGATGCGGAGCGGATGACCGGGTTTGGCGCTTTCATCGATCCGGCCGATCGCTCGGAGCTGTAATCCGTTTTCCCATCTGACAGGGAATGGATCCCAACGGACAGGCTGGGCTTTTCGGGTGAAGTGAATGACGGTCGCTCGACGCTCGGGGACGAAGTGATCGATCTCCGTGTAAAAGTCAACAGTGTGAGTCCGCTGGAGATCGGTGACCCACCCCTCCCAATTACCTCGGTAGAGGGTTACCCCGATGAACCAGAAGGATGGGTGTTGTGAAAGGACGATGGCACGCTGACGGGGATCATTCCAGTCGTAAGAGCGGAATCTTGGATACTCTGGCCAAAGAGAATGCCACCAGGCCTGGATCAGAATGGGGTCCTCGTCCCCAAGGATTTGCATGGCTGCAATCTCTTTCGTATCCCCGGCATCCGGGAAGCTCTGGATAAGGGGCATTGCAGGCAAACTGATCAGGCCCGGCACGAGGAAGGTTATGACAAACCACCGCGCTCGAAGCGCAATAGGGGTGATGACCCATACGAGGAAAGGGATAAGGACCATCGCGAAGTATCTTGCACCGAAGAAGGGCCATCGCAATGCGATTCCGGCTCCCATTGCCAGGGGCAACCACGAAACCATCCCGATCAGTTGCCATTGGACGGGGAGAGGGGTCCGTTTCCGAAGCCCTTTACATATCCACACGGCAAGGGCTCCCAGCGCGGTGGCCAGCCCCGCTGCTCGGGCGAAGTGTCCATCGCTCAGAGGTCCGGTTAGCCAGCTGGCCCAGAAGTGCTCAAGGACCTCCCAGGGCCGAGGTCGCACCGGAATCGCCGAAAGGTTGCGCACCGTGTTTTCCATGCTCCCCGCATAAGCCTGAAGGAGCCAGAGCCCGAAGGCGCCCCACAACAGCGTAGAGATCATCAGCCCAATCTGCCAACCCCTAGGACGATAGAGTCCAAGGATCACGATCTGACAGAGAAGCAATAGAACGCTGTAATAGTGGGTGAAAAGCAGAATCCCCTGAAGGATCATCCAGGCCAGCCATCGTCGAGTAGATGGACGTCGTAGCAGAAGCAGCCACACCCATGTTGATGCAGCGCCCAGGGCGATGACGCCTCCATACATCCGGATTAAGAAAAGCTGGAAAATATAAAACGGGTTTAAGGCGATCAGGATAACTGTCCACATTCCGATGCGAGGTCCCGCTGTTTGTTTGCCAAGTTGGAAAGCTAAGGGAAGGGCCGTCAGACCCAGCAGAATAGAAAGCACCCGATAGGCATAGGGGCGATCAAAGCCGCCGATCTCCCACCATAAATGGACCAGCCAGTAATAAAGTGGGGGATGGCTGTCCCACATCAGATTGCGGGCGATCTCGATCGCTCCATAAGAGGAAGCCTGCCAGAGCACATGCTTCTCATCGATCTGAGCGAGCTCGGGAGGCATCAAGGCCAGCGTAACCCAGAATGTCAGCGGTATGGTTGCCAGCACTCCCCAGCGCATGCTCATAAAACCGTTCCCTCCATAGGATGAGCCTTTGTAATTATGGCATTCGATTCCAGAGGATCCAGCTGTAGTTCCAGCGCCAGCGCTGGCGGGACAGGGTGAAGGCGGGGATCTGGGCCTCGCCGCCGGGGCACCGCACGATCAGCCGGCGCGTGCGAAGATCCGGCGGGATCTCTCCCTCCCAGACTCCGGCAACGGTCTCACCCGCCGCATACCGGATGTCAACGGCTGAGGACGTCTGCCACGCCAGTTGCTGAACGCCTCTGTCGGTCTCCACGATCACCTCCGGCAGCCCCGTCCCCGCGGCTTCCACCCGCCAGGCCGCCTGAACCCAGAGGCGATCCGGCCGGCCTGGCTCCGGGAAGATGTCCGGTCCCTCTTGCCGATAGGACGTCCGGCGCATCCCCGCAAAGCGCTTCAGGATCAGATCCCCGCACCGCTGTCCGTCCCGGCTGTCGAGCCAGGTCGGGCGGGGGACGAGGGACACAGTTCCCAGCCGGACCACGTCCTCGCCGGTCCGGGTGCGCAGGCGGGGCCATCCGTTAGACCCCGTCGGATAGGCTCCGGCGGTCACCGGATAAACCCCTGCCGGCAGCCAGGTGGGGACCTGGAGGGCACGCCAGAAGGTGACGGAAGCTCCCGGCTGCATCGCCGGGGTAGGGATGGGCGGCTCTGCGTCGCTGCCGGTGATCCACCGGCCGGCGGGATCCAGCAGGTGGACAAACAGGGTGTAGGGCTGCGAGATAGGGGCGGTGGCGTGCAGCTGCAGGCCTACCCGCAGGATCCCCGGCGGGCCCTGGAGATCCAGGGCCGCCGCCTCGAGGACCAGCCCGCCCTCGAAGGAGACGGAGAGAGGCTGCCACGAAGGGGCCTCCGGCGGAGGGACGTAGCGCACGAGGGCGGCGTCCGCCGGCGCGGGCCATTCTTTCTCCACTGTTCGGATCCAGCCGGCCAAGGCCCGCTCGAGGACCTCCCAGTTCCCACGATAGGCCGGGACGCCGAGGAGCCAGACGACCGGACGGTCACGGAGGGCCTCCCGCCAGCGGGCTTCCTCGCTGAGATCGAAGAGACGCCAGGGGCCGTCGGGCGCGTGCATCAGCAAGGCTTGGTAGTGCCAGGGGGCCTGGACCACCACGACCTCCCCCGGAGCGACCCGTTCGAGGAGCGCCGTCACGACCTCCGCATACCAGGGATTGTTTTCGGGCAGAGCGGTGTAGGCGAGGATGGTCCGGGAGAGGCCGATCAGCCCGAGCAGCCCGGCGCATCCGACGGCGAGGGCCCGGACCCGGCGAGGGGAGCGGGCCAGGATCAGGGCGAGGGCCAGAAGGAGCGGGGGCAGGGCCATCGCTGCGTAGCGCGCGGCGAAGAAGTTGTAGCGCCAGCCGACCAGAAGGAAGCCGGCCAGCGAGAGGCTTCCCATCAGGAGCGGGAAACCCAAAGCGGGGAGCCCGCGGCGGATTGCGAAGATCAGCGCCCAAGCCAGGATGAGGAGCATTGCGCTGCCGGCCGCGATGGCGAAGCGGATGTCCGCTGCCCATCCGCTCCAAAGGGTGAGCCAGAGGTTTCCCATCATCTCCAGCGGGCTGGGATGGATGCCGGGGTTCCCTTGATGGCGGATCACGATGGCGAGAGCAGGGGCCAGGGCGAAGTAAGCCCATAGCGCGCCGGCCAGCCCGGGCAGGATCACACCGGGCCAGGCCGCCTGCCCGCGTCGACCCGCTCCGGGCCGTCGCAGGAGCCAGATGAAAGCGGCGGCGATCAGGAAGACCCCGTAGTAGAACGTGAAAAGCAGGGCGAGGCCTGCCAGCCCCCACGCCAGCCCGCGGGCAAGGGTTGGACGGCGGTCGGCTTTCGCGGCAAGCCAGAGGGTCAGGGCGCTCAGCATCAGCGTGAGGGGGTAAGCGCGCAGGAACATCATCAGGCCGGCCAGGAAGGGGTTGAAAGCCAGGAGGGCCAGGAGCAACATCCCGGCTCGTTTCCCCCCGAGCGAACAGGCCAGCCGGAACATCATCGGATAGAAGGGGAAGGCGAGGAGGAGGCCGGTGAGGTAAAGCATGGGAACGGAGCGGAAGGAGGGGAGCTGCTGGATCCCCCAGAGGAGGACGGGGTAAAGGGGAGGCTGGCCGTCCAGGCGTAGCCCGGTGGCGATGAGGCCGGGGAGGTCATGGGTGCGAATGGCCCAGAGGACGTAGGCCTCATCGTTGTGGGCCGGGACGGGCCGCCAGAGGGCCAGGTCCAGGGCCCAGGCGACGAGGAGGAGGACGTGGATCATCCCGATGGGGGTGCGCCGCATCCGAAGGAACTCCTCAGGGCTGCGTTGGAGGGGTGGCGCGACGCCTCATCCTCCAGAGGGTGAGCGGCCACAGGAAGAACACGGTGAGGCCGCTGATCCATGCTCCGATGTAGAACGAGGTCGGCCGGAACCGAAAGGCTACCTCGCTCTCCCCCGCGGGCAGATACACGGCCATCAGCACGCCGTCCGCGCGCCGCAACGGGGCAGGGCGGCCGTTGACCGTCACCGTCCATCCGGGATACCACGGATCGCGGGTGATGAGCAACCCCGGGCGGCTCAGGCGCGCCCGATAGCGGACCTCGGTGGCGGTCCGGTGGAGGAGCTGGACCTCGTCCGGCTCCCCCGTGTCCGGGGCGCTCAGCGGCTCGGCGGGGCCCAGCACCACCGCCTCCTCCGCCGGGCGGAACGCAGGATCCCGGAGCGCGGCCAGCATCTCCTCCACTGTTTTCACCGGGCGGACCGCACGCACTACCCAGGCCCATGGGAGAGGAGGGTCCAGCCGGTAGATGCGGGTGATCTCGTTCCCTTGAGGGATCTCCTGAAGCAGGATGGCGGTGCGCCCCAGGGCGCGCATGTCCGGGAGCTCACGACCCCAGGTGATCACGTAACGCACCCCCAGCAGCCACCACTGCATGGGCTCCGGGGTTTGCTTCAGAAAGCTGAAATAGGGTTCTGGATGAATGGAGGTCGCCCCCCGGATGTCCTCTTCCCCCAGCCAGCAGCCGTAGTGATCCGGAAGCCGGTATTCGTCGAAGAAGCGGAACGGCCGATGGGGATCCTGGGCCATCCAGGTGGCAACCGGGTGATCCGGATAGATGGAGGATACAGGGATGGCATCCAGGTAACGATTGAAGGCGGCGAGATTGAGGCTGACCAATCCCAGGGCGGCAAGGGCCAGCCCGCGCCGGTTGCGCCAGCCCCGGGCGCGGGCCTGCCACCATCCCCACGTCCCCAGGGCGAACAGGAGGCTCAGGCCGACCTCCTGGGGCAGGCGCCGGTGGTCGCTGGGGTCGATCCCCTGGCGGGCCAGGAAGGTGACCACAGGCAGGCTGAGGGCAAAGATCAAGACCATCGCTCCGCTGATGCGGTTCCCGGCGGAGAGGATCCAGCGGTGCGCGCGGGGGAGGCCGCGCAGCAGGACCGCCAGCCCGTGGGCGCTCAGGGCGGCCAGGGCCAGGGAGACCCAGAGGGCGTGCCGCTCTTGGCTACGGGTGGTGGCGTAGAAGGGGACGAGCTGGAAGAACACGTCGTAAAGCGGGAAGTTGGCCCCGAAGGAGAGGAGGAGGCCGGCCAGCCCGATCCCAGCCCAGAAGCGGACTTGCCGTCCGCCCCGGGCCAGAGCCGGGATGAGAAGGGTGAGGGGAAGGAGACCCGAATACAGAGGCTGCCAGTGGCTCACCAGGCCGGGCTGGAGGAGCTGGAGGACATCCTGGATCGGGAAGCCGGTGCCGGATTCCGGGAAGGGCAGGCGCACGCGATTGGAGTAACGGTAATATTCTAGGGTAGGGAGGAGCTGGATTGCGGTGGTGCCCAAGATCAGCGCGCCGATCCAGGCTGCGTGTTGGAGGGCCTTTCGGTATGGAAAGCTTCCAGGGAGCGAGAGACAGAAAAGAAAATAAACAGCGCCCAGCAGAAAGATGTAAAGAGTTGTCTGAGGATGGTTGATCAGTAGGATGAGGGTGCCGGCAGCGCCGGTGACGATAGTTCCTGTAGCTTGCTGGCCCTGAGCCAGGGCGCGCAGCCCCAGCAAGAACAGCGGTGCCCATGCGGAAGCCTGAGCGATGGAGACCTGCAGGATCGGATAGCCGGTTAGGTATCCTCCGAAGGCGAAGCCGATGGCCCCCATCAGACCGCCCCAGCGGCTTCTCGTTTCACGGGTGAAGAGAAAATAGGCAGTGGCCCCCGCGATCCACAAATGGATTAGAGATTCCAGATGGAGAGCGTCCAGGGAGGCGTGATGTGCGCTCGACACGGCAGAGAGGATCAGTGTCAACCAGGTCCCTGGATAGAAGACGGAGGACTGAGAATAAGCAAGGTAGGGGTAGCCGCTGTCGAGGCAAAGGACGCGGAGGGGAAATTCACCAGCCCGAAGGGCTCGATAAGCCAGGTCTCGAAACACATAAAAAGTGTGGGTGAAATCCCCTAAGGCCAGCATGAGCCGGTCAGCCGGCACAGGGGTCAGATACCGCCACACGAACAGCCACCAGAGCGCAGCAATCCAGAGCAGGGCCAGCAGAGAAGCTCCTCGAGGCGTGTCGAAGCGTCCTGAGCGCATCGGCGGCCTCCTCGGGCTGAAGTTCCTCACCTCCACTTGCAACGAGAGAGCCATCTCGTCTGTAGGCTTTGAGTTCCTGCTCGTTTCATGGCTTCCGATGATCTTGGTCTCCATCCCCTGCGCCGGATCGGCTTGCTCATCCTCACGTGCTTACAGGTTGTAGCATCGACGAGATCACGAGGATCAGTCATCTGCTCGCCTCGGGACTGAAGGGGCATAGGTCGATCACGGCCCTGTGGATAAGGGCAAAAGGGCAAGCGCTCCGAGCCGTTTCGCTTCTCGTAAGGGAGGAAGATGCTTCAAGGAAGGCCACTCATAAATTCCTACTCCCAGCCACTTGGCTTCCCTCAGCCTTTGCGCGGATAGCACTCGTTGTTCAAGGATCTGTTCTCCGGGTCGCCAGCAATGGAAAGGATAACCGCCGTTCTTAGGCAGCTCATCATACTGGGCGAGTCCATGGCCCTGATCATCGAGAGCCTGCACTGTAATAACATAGCTCCCATGCGGCTGGGCTCCAGCTTCCCAGTGCAACCAAATCTCTATCTCATCGAGAGCGCGCCATCGGATTCCGTAGCTTCGCAACACTGCCACTTCTCCAAAAGGCAGGTTGACCTCAGACAGTGGTGGAGGTCGATCGATCTCCCGCATCGAGGGATCTCGTAATTCGAAAATCCAGTGCGGTCCTAAGCGAGCAACCGGGCGAAAGCGGGGATCCCGTCCAATTTGACAGATCCCGCTGGCGTAGAACGCTTGAGATTCAGGCCATCGGCTGTCTATTAAAACGTAGCGGACTCCGATAGAGCGCAAGGTGGCGAGAGCGTCCCAGGTTTCCTGATTTGGAAATGAGCGCAGCTGTTCTCGCAGCTTTTGGATATCTGGCGGGATGTAGCCGCTGTAGGCGATGATCAGGGGTTTGCGATGGACCAACGCGGCATACATGCGTAGCGTCTCCGTATCGTCGAGAGGGAGGAAGACCGGTAGCTCTACGATAGGGAATTCTCCGGGCTGCTGGGCCAGCCAGTGGTAGACCGGCGGCAGCGCTGAGGGCCGGGGGAGAGCGGCGAGGCGAAGGGGGACCGCCCATGCCTCCAGCGTCCCCAGGCTCAGGATCCCGAGGGCGAGGGGCACGCGCCGCCGAGTAGAGGAGAGGCTGTTCTCCAGGCCGAACCCTGCCAGCGCATGCAGGCCGACCAACGAGAGCAGGAACCAGCGCGCGACGGCTCGAATCAACGTGATGAAGGGGAACAAGGCGGCGAGGCCGGCATAGAGCCCTGGAACGGAGATCGGTCCGATGTCCCAGCGGGGGCCCAGGGCCATCAGCATCCCCAGGCCCAGGCCCATCCAGGCGGCGCGCCGCACCGCGCGGGCAGGCCCTTTCCCACGTCCTCGCCAGGCCGCAGCGGCCATCCAGAGAGGCGCCAGCCCGGGATAGAGCTGGACTTCGTGAGTGGTGTGGCCGGGGATGCGGAAGGGTGCCGTGAGGGGACCCAGGATCCGCAGGGCGGGAGCAGCCGCCAGCCCGTCGACAGGCCATGCCGAGAACGCCTGCGCCAGCCGGAGATCCCGGTGGCGGGCCAGCTCCGGGGCCACCCGTAGATACGGGATCGCGACCCCTCCCGTGACCAGCCCCCCCACCAGGAGCACGAGTCCCAGCTTCCCTGCGGCCGGTCGGGAGAGGGGCTTCTCCCGCAGGCTCCAGAAGCTTAGGAGGACGAGGATGATCCCTCCGAACACCGCCAGGTGCCAGCTGGAGAGGGTCATCAACAGGAGGGAGAGCAGCAGGTCCAGGGCGCGCCGCCCGGTGGGCCGCCGCAGGTATCGCAGCAGGGCGGCCATGGCCAGGGGGATCCAGCCCATATAGAGCAGCTGCAGGTGCATCAGGTGGGCGAAGCGATACGGGGCTCCGGCGAACAGCCACCCGGCAAGGAAGGCCGCTCGGCGGCTTCCTCCCCATGCCCGCACCAGCCGGGCCATCCCCAGGGCGGCGACCCAGAACGAGGCGAGGAAGGCGACGTTGTAGCCCAGGGCCGGGATCCCGGTGCCCAGGATGAACGGGAAGGCGAAGGGCAGGATCCCCAGCAGCGGCTCCGAGTAAGCCAGGGTCCCGCGATGCGGATAGAAGATCGGCGCGTCGAAGAAGGCGCCGGGGCGCTCGGTTAACGCGCGAGTCTCCCAGGCCAGGATCCAGGTGTTGAGCAGCGGATCTCCCAATTCCTGAGGGAGGGTGTCCGCCAGGCGGAAGATCAGTGGGGCGGTGAGCAGGATGGCCTCAAGGGCGTAGGCGAGGGCCATGATCCCATCCCGCATGAAAGCGCGCCACGGCCTCATGGCTCCACCTCGATCGCCTGGGGGAGGATATAGGCTGGCTCCCCAGAGGGGAGGAGCAGGTGCGCCATCGATGGCCACTCATACCAGCCGATCCGCAGGCGGTAGGTTCCCGGCTGATCGATCGCGTCCAGTTCGACCGGGACCGCAACGGTCATCCCCACGGGCCATTGCGAGGTATCGAAATAAGGCGGTCTGTCCTGTTGCCCGCGCATCGCTCCGCTCTCATCCAGCCGATGAACAAAGAACGTATAGGAGCGGTCGACAGGACGCTGGGCCTCCCAGTAAAACCAGAGCTTCCACGGTTGGCCCGGGGGGATCCGGGTCGGCCGCTCCACGCCGACCAGGCGAAGCGCCCCGCCGAAGGAGATCGGCTCCGACAGTCGAGCAGACGGAGGCATCCGGCGGTTCACCAGCAGGATCCGCGGAAGCATATATCCGTTTTCCCCCGTCGAGTCGACCGGAACGGTCTTCCAAGGGAAGTCTTTCTCATATAATCCTACCTTCAGCCGATAGGGGCCGGGGGCGAGATCGGCCGGGATCCGGAGGGTGTGCACGTCCCGAATGTAGCGTTCGTCTCGCCATGGCGGCGCCGTCGTCGGCATGTCCCCCGGGTGCATGTGATCGCTTTGGAAGCGCAGTTGATAGTATGGGAGCGCCTCCAGCCCGTGGACATACACGCTGTATTGGGTCTCCATCGGACGCAGCCCCCGCCACCAGAGGATGAGGCTCAGGGTCTCCCCCGGCTCGACGACCCAGGAGGAGAGATGATACCCCAGCAGGCGGACGCGGCCGCCGAAATCCACGTCCGCCCGCTCGCTCATCCCCGGGGGATGGTTCGGATCCGAACGAGGGCGGAACCAGCTGGTGTGGGGATCCACATACACGAGTTTCCCGATCAGGAACATCATCCCGAGTCCCCCCGCCATGGCCGTTTCCCAGGTGGAGAGAGCAGGTCCCCGAAGGCGGGCGGGTTGCAGGAGGGCCGGCCGGGCGCGCCGGCGTGCCAAGAGCCAGCGACCGAGCCCTGCTCCCCATAGCCCGAGAGAGAGCAGTTCCAATAGACGCCAATCCCATCGCCCTGCAAAGTGCAGACGGACTTCATGAGAGCCTGCCGGCAGGCGCGTCCGCAGCCGTCCCGTCCCCTCCTCCGGCCAGACGGTCACCGGTTGTCCATCCACCTGAACATTCCAGCCCGGGAAGGCGAAGACCCAGAAGGAAACCGTAGCCTCGCGCGGAAGATCCACCCGGAAGCGCTGATCCAGCGGGTGGAGGGAAAGGATCTCCATCCGCGAGCCCGAGGGCAGATCCTCCTCCCGCAGCCGAACCGGCTCCCGCCCCTCCCGGTAATCTTCCTCCAACGGGGAGCCCTGGATCTCCCGAGTCACCCAACGCGGGAGCAGCTCTCCCACGCTGGTCAGGCCGATCAGCCCTGCTCGGCGATCGAAGGCTTGAAGGTCGGCCAGAGTGGCCCTGCGCATCACCGTAAACTGCCCAAAGGGGTACAACAGGGGAGCCGCGCCCAGGATCACTGCCAGCAAGATCCCTGCGAGGGCCAGCCCCCGGGCCCGGTGGATTTCCTCTGTGGAGAGGCCGATGAGCAGGGCCACGGGAAGGGCGGCAGGGCCCAGCCAGCGCCATGGGAACTCCGCATAGGCCAGAAGGGGCGCGTGTTCCCAGAGGGGACGCGAGATTGAGGTCATCATCGCGATCATCCCGATGACCGCGATCCCTGCCCCGAGGGCCAGGGCGCGGGATCGGCCGGGCCGACGGAGGGCCAGAAGCCCCGGCAGGGCGAGGACGACCTGATGGCCGCCCAGGGTCAGCACCTCCTGAGGGTTGCCCAAGCTTTGATCCTGAATCGGGACAAGGGAGAGCAGGCGGTCCAGCCCCAGGAAATGCTTGCGGAAGTCAAAATGTCCCTGGAGCAGACGGTCCAAGTGTACCAGGGAGCGATCCAACAAAGCGGGGATCACGAAGAAGGCAGCCAGGCCTATGCCCAGCCCCATCGCCCCAAGCGCCTTCCCCCCGCGTGCCCGGGGCGGGCGCTCCGCCCAGAGCACCAGCCCCCCGTAGCCAAGCAGCACCCCGGTGCTGAGCATCGCCGTGATGTTGTGGCTGAGGAGCAACAGCGCATAGGTAAGCCCGGCTTTCCACCAGCGGACCCATCCACCTGCACGAAGATAGTCATGAAGGGTATCCAAGGTCCAGGGTAGCAGACACAACCCCAGATATTGCGGGAAATCCCCTTGCCAATAGAGCTCTCGCACCCGGAAGGGGGCGAAGGCGTAGGCCAGGCCGGCCGCCATCGCCCCCCCCTCCCCGATTCCCCATCGGCGGGCCAGTCGATACACCCCTGCGCTGCCCAGTAGCGTCAACAGGGCCAAGACGACCTTGACACTGCTCTCCAGGTCCAGCCCGAGGGTCATCCCCAGGGCCCCGAGCCAGGGAAACAGAGGGCTATGGAAGTGGAAGAGGGGATACCCCAAACCGTAGACCAGATCAGGGGCCCAGCGGGGGAAGAACACTCCCGCGCGCCACATCCGACGCATCTCCAGCACTCGGTAAACGTGCAGCACGCCGTCATGGGAGGGCGGAAAGCCCGCCCACCACAACGGGCTGGTCACCACCAGGAGGCCGGGGATCATCAGCCAGAAACCACGCTCGCGCAGCATACTGCTATGGTCCTCTTCGATTGTGGAAGCCTTGCTCGGCTCATGAAGCTGGGAGCCGGCGCTTCGTGCTGGGCATCCCTGTCCGATTGGGAAGATAGCGCCCCAACACCCTATATGGCGTGCGGGGATCTCCATGCCAGCGACCCAGACCCTCAGGCCCCTGGATTCAGATGTCCGCTCAAGGCGTCCGAGAGGGTAAAAGCCGCACACTTAATCCACAAACCCGAGCTCAGGCCTCAAGGAAGGCTTATGGTATGTCCCAGCCCAGTGACCCGGCATTCAGGACGGCTGCTTTGCGTTCCCCAGAGCGGACCCCACCGTGATAGCCGCCGGCTGGGTCAGAAGAACCCGCCAGGACTGGGGAAGAACACAACGGCCGGGCCGTGAGCCGGCCTTGCCTCCTGCTCGCACCTCTCAGTCTCTCATCGACGGATCTCCACCCTCGCGAGATCGATCACCTCCCCTGATTCGGAAGGCCAGCGCTTTCCGCGGGCCTCGTCGTAGAGGCCGATGCGCAATCGGTAAACTCCAGGAGGGAGCTCCAGCACGAACCCATAACGATCCAAGATTTCCACCTCCTCCTCATCGGGCCCGTTCGGGAGCCAGCCGTCCCGGGGCGGACGATCCTGCTGCAGCCGAGGAGGCTGATCTGGATCTCCAATATGGACGAACACTTTGGTGGCGCGCAAGGCCTTCAGGGGCCCGCGCCAGATCAGCGTCAGGAGGAGGGGATCCCCGGGCCGGGCCTGCAGGACAGGAAGCCCCTCTCCGGCTTGAATTTCCCCGCTCTGTAGGGCGGCCTGAACCAGCGTGACACCGTTCTCCCAGCGAATGGGCCCTTTGACCGGCTCCCAGTTTCCCCGCGGGCTCAGATAGAGGATCAGCCGCATCCAGTCTTCGTAATGGCGCTCGTTCACTTTGTAAGCATGATCCAGCAGGTAAAGCTCCAGGCCGGGCTCCTGTTCATGCCAGCGGTTCCATGGCCGCATCAGCCAGATGCGCGGATAGCGGGTGAGCAATCGATCCAGCCAGGTCCGCTGGGGCTCCGGCAGCGGAGAGGGAGCGGAGAAGGTCCCATACCAGTCGATGGGGGCTCGCAGCCAGTTCAGGAAGTAATCCCCGAAGTAAGGATAAGTCATCAGCAAGACATCTCCGGGACGGGCCTCCCGATTTAGATCCTCGATCATCGGTCGGAGGAATCGGGCGTTTTCATGGAAGTCCAGGCGCGGGTCATCGGCGATCTGCCGAAGGGACACGACCGCCAGCAGGGACAGGGCCAGGGCTGCCCCTCCGATGATCCACAGTGTCCATAAGGGAGGATCAGCGTGACGCCTCATGCGCTCGATAATGACCAGACCGAGGATCGCGCCGATCACCCCAATCCCGATCGGCGCCAGGATCAGCTGGTGGTCCCGGATCCAGGCAGGGGCTGGGTCGGCGCGGCCCAGCATCCTCCACTGCCCCAGCAGCGGGTTGTAGGCCGGGTTCCAGGCCACCTGTTCCATCGCCCGGTGATAATCCTGGAGGACCTGGTAGAGGGCGCGGTCCAGCTCCCCTTCGAACAGCCGGATGTCCGTCAGAGTGCCGGCCAGCTGAGGAAAGAGGGCGATCAGGGCCAAGAAGAGAAGGGTCGCCTTCGCTCGTCGAGGGGGCCACCGAAGGATGGCCGCGATCCCGGGGGCGGCGGCCAGCATCACCACCGGGAGAAGGGGGATCAGATATCGGGGTCCCCAGTTCAATCCCCCCCACCAGACGGGGTACAGGCTAACTCCCAGTGTATACATTATGGCGAACCCGAAGATCCCGAGCGCAAGGTTTCGTTGTGTGCGGAAAAACCCCCGTGCCCCGATTAGAGCCAAGACCAGAGCGGGGGAATAGAACAGCAACCCCTTTCCCGGGCTGATGGTTAATGCCAGGACCCGCCGTGTCACTTGCCACAGATCTGAGAGGACCAGCTCCGGGAACTGCGCGTGTTCCACCACATTGCGTAAGTAGGCAGGGATGCTGAAGAGCGTCATACGATAAATAAAGTAGGCAGGGATCACGACTAGCCCGAAGCCGAGGAGGGCGATCAGATACCGGCGGGTCCTCTCCGAAATGGGTCGGCCCCGGAGCAGGGAGAGGGAAAACCAGAGCAGGCCGGGCAGGGCGACCAGGGCAGCCTGCTTGGTGATCACCGCCCCAATCAGCGCAAGCCCCATCAGGAAGAACCCCATATCCAGATGGGCTCGGAAAAGCAAAGGGGCGCCGAAAGCCAGAAGTAGCCACGCGCCGGTCAGGGGTTCACGAAAGAGGCGCTGGCTGTAAGGCCACATGGCGGTGCCGAAGGCGTAAAACAACGCGGTGAGGACGGCCACCCCCGGAGGGAAAGGCAGGCTGCGCACGATCAGATAGAGCAGCGCGGCCGATCCGGCGATCACCGTCGGGTTCAGCAGCATCGCGGTCTGGAAGCGGCCGGTCCCCAACCAATCGCTCAGCCAGAGCCATGGCGTGATCGCAACGGTCTGACCGGGCCGCTCCCTCAGCCAGAACCCGGGCGTCAGCCAGAAAGTGGGCGCAAAGGTGATCATCTGGCTGGGCTCATCTTCCGGGCTCGCATCCGGATGATAAAACGAATGAATAGCGAAGGTGAGGATCTTCTGAAATCTCAAGGCGGAGGCAAGCATCATCCGCTCGTCATCGCTGATCGGATATCCAGCATAGGTCAGAAAGTAAACGGAGAACGCCAAGAGATAGATGCCTATAGCGATCCCCGCATCCCGACGGTTGCACATAACTCACCCCTCCATCTTTTACCGAGGAATCTCCGGCTCAGCCACTTCCCTGGGCCAGCTCCATCTCCTAAAGATTACTTAGACTGCCAAGGAGCATCGACCCGGGTCGTCGGCGATGCTCGGGTCCATCGGCCACCGGGACGACGGCGGGAGAACAGGCCGTCGGGTAGGGGGTCACCTTTCCGCCCGGACGCGGCCTTCCCAGTTCCTCGGGGCGATGAGCAAGTGGACCTCTTGGGCTCCAGAATACTTTAGGAAGATTCTCGGGGGATAAGCGATCGAGGATGAAATGAGCCGGCCTCCAGCCCATCCTTAGCAGAGCGAGGGGATTCTCCTGTCGATGAGCACACGGGAAAGGATGAGAGCGAGTGACTTTGGCCGGCATGAGTTTATGCATGCCATCAGGGTAGATATGCAGAACGTCGCCGTCCGGCTTTCATCGGTCCTCCTACCCCAGCGCCGACCGGACCGTGGAGTAGAGGGATTCGGCTTTCAGCTCGTGGAGGGTGTAGCAGGGGGCGCCCAGGTGATCGGCCAGGGCCTGGGCGAGGCCCTGATCGAAGGCCGCGTGCTCCATGTTGATGACCACACACGGGATCCCCCGCTCCCGGAAGAGATCGGCAATGCGATGAGCCTCCTCCTGCGGCGGCAGCTCGCTCATGGAGACGTTCCCCGCCCCATCGGTCAGCAAGATCATCAGCGGACGCACCTCCGGGCGCAGGAGCATCTCCCGGCAGAGCACCTCATACGCCAGAAGCAGGCCCGCCGACAGCGGCGTCTTGCCTCCCACCGGGATGTCCTCCAGCGCCTTCTTGGCCAGGTCCACGCTGGAGGTGGGCGGCAGCACCAGACGGGCCCGATCCTTCTGGAAAACGATCAGCCCCACCCGATCCCGCCGTTGATAGGCATCCGTCAACAGGGAGAGGATCGCCCCCTTGGTCGCCTCCATCCGCTCCGCCACCGCCATGCTCCACGAGGCGTCCACCACGAACAGGATCAGATTGGCCGCCCGGCGGACCCGCACCTTGCGATGGTAGTCCTCCGGATGAATGGCCAGGGCGGTCCGAGAGCGATCCCGCTCGATCTGATGGGGAGCGGCTGCCCGGAGGGTCGCATCGAAGGCCAGATCATCCGCTTGGCCCGGGGAGGGGCGCGCCCAGATGTAACGGCCCCGCTTGCGGGCGGAGCGGGTGACGCTGCGACGCCCCCCGACCCGTCGCTCCCGCCGATCCTTCGGGGTGTCCAGGCGCTTCACCCGAAACGTCTCCCCAATGGGGACCGGCTTCCCTCCCTCCCACCACACGCCTTCCTGGCGCGTGACGGTCTGGCGTTGCAACGGCGCGGATTCCTCCCCAACGGGCCGGCTCCGATCACGGAGCTCCCCGTCGGTGCGTTGGGCTTTTTTTGGGGTCCCTCCCTCCGGGGAGGAGGCGGGCTGAGAGGGGGCGTTGCCTTCAACCTGACGCCGGACCTGCTCCATGCGCTCGGCCAGCTGCTCCAGGGTGAGGTGCCCATCCTCGTCGAAGGGCCGGCGCTTGAGACGATGGGGCAACGCCAGCTCGGCCGCCAGCAGGATGTCCTCCTCGGTGATCTGATCCCGGCCCTTGAAGGCGGCATAGGCCCGCGCCGTCTTGAGGATCACCAGGTCCGCCCGATGGCCGTCCACCCCCAGGCTGGAGACCAGCCCGGCGATCAGCAACAGATCCCGCGGGGTGTGCACCACATGAGGGAGCCGCTCCCGGGCGGCGGCGATCTCCTCCGAAAGCTGCCGCTCGTAAGGCTCCCACTCCGCCCGGAACCCCTCGGGGTCCTGCTCGAAGGCCAGGTTGCGCCGCAGGATCTCCGCCCGCTGGGCGGGATCCCGCACCCCTTCCACGTTCACGCAGAGGGCGAAGCGGTCCAGCAGCTGCGGCCGCAGATCTCCCTCCTCGGGATTCATGGTGCCTACGAGGATGAAGCGGGCCGGGTGCTGGAAAGAGATGCCCTCCCGCTCCACGACGTTCACCCCCATCGCCGCCGCGTCCAGCAAGACGTCCACGATGTGATCGTCCAGCAGGTTCACCTCATCGACATACAGCAGGCCCCGGTTGGCCATGGCCAACACCCCGGGCTCAAAGCGGCGCTCCCCCTTCTGGATCGCCCGCTCGATGTCCAGAGTGCCCACCACGCGATCCTCCGTGGCGCTCACCGGCAGATCCACGAAGCGGGTTTTGCGCCGGGCCACCGGGAGGGTCTCGCCGCGCTCCACCCGCTCCCGGCAGAGGGTGCACCAGGTGGCGGGCTGGTGCGGGTCACAGGAGAAAGGGCAGTCCGCAACCACGTCGATCTCAGGCAGGAGAGCGGCCAGGGCGCGGGCGGCGGTAGACTTGGCGGTGCCCCGCTCCCCCCGGATCAGCACCCCGCCGATCTGGGGATAGATCGCACAGAGCACCAGGGCCCGCTTCATCCGTTCCTGGTCGACGATCGCCGTAAACGGGAAAACCACTCGCATCGGGAACCCCCTTCGATCCGGATCCGATGGGCGGCGGTGGCGGCGAGGGCGGGGCCTTGACGGTTGCCTTTTATTCTACTAGGAGTTACGCAGTTGACAAGGTGCCCCCTGACGCGATCATGAGGGCGGGCATGCCGGTAAGCGGCAGATGGCCAAGCGGCATGCCTTCATTCGAGAAACTCCCCGGAGGCTCCGTCCTCCGAGGCGGGGGTCGGTGGGCGGCCCCCGCGGCTGGTCCTCTGGCCTTGGGATAAAACCCGGGACCACGACTGGAACGCGCGGGAAACCGCGCAAGCCCTAAAATAGGAGTTACGCAGTTGGATGCGTCCTTCTCCCCACGCGGTGGACGGGGCGATCATCATGATGGAGGTGGCGGCGATGCCGACGGTCTGCCTGCGGTTCCGATTCGAGGAGCATCCCAAAATCCGCGCCCGGATGGAGGCCTGCGCCGAC
>OGCB01000019.1_pt1 | contig 54847 bp, 48 predicted proteins | sample 1570031 | NCBI WGS metagenome assembly OGCB01 (sample SAMN05518655, study PRJEB24509) | hot springs metagenome | isolation source: Octopus Spring Streamers, Yellowstone National Park, Wyoming, USA | place: USA:Octopus Spring Streamers, Yellowstone National Park, Wyoming, USA | collected 2011-10-11 | reverse complement strand
CCGCGGCCGCCGCCCGAAGCGAATCCACGCGGCCCAGGCGGACCGCAGCCGATGGGGAAGAACCCGGCGGGCCGGCAGGGCATCGGCCAGCCCGTTGGCCAGCATCCCGAGGGGCCATGCGAGGATCAAAAAGAGGGTCCAGAACGGCATATCCGGTTCGCTCCGGTGTGGATGCCCCATCAGGTGTGTCCCAATTTTGTCGGGCCTCGCCGCGTTGTAGGACAACTGCTCGCAGTTGTCCTACGATTTTGGGACACACCCTGCCCCATCGGCGGCCTTGTAGAAGCCATGGCCCCATGCTATAATGGAAGCGCCTGGCGAGAAACTGCCGGGCCCGGAACGATGGTTCCCATCGGATCCAAAGGGACATGGATATGGGCTCGCCTGGAGCGAAAGCAACCGGGAGCGCCTGGAACGGCGCTCTTCTTGTCTCTGGAGAGGGAGACCCCCTTTCACCCCATTGATTTCGCAGATCAGAGAGGATCTATGAGCGAGCAGCCCATCTATCTGACCCGTGAAGGCTATCAGAAGTTGCTGGAGGAGCTGGAGTACCTGCGCACCGTTCGTCGTCAGGAAGTGGCCCGGCGGCTGAACCTGGCGATGGATGAGGGCAACTACGACGAGAACGCGGAATATGAGGCGGCCAAGAACGAGCAGGCCTTTGTGGAAGGCCGCATCATGATGCTGGAATCCATGCTCCGGCGCGCGGTGATCATCGAGGAGACCACCGGGCCCAAAACCTTCGTCACCCTGGGGAGCTGGGTGACCATCCAGGAGGAAGGGGGATCCACGCCGGAGCGTTATCAGGTGGTGGGCTCCGCCGAAGCCGATCCCTCCCAGGGGCGGATCTCCAACGAGTCCCCGCTGGGGCAGGCGCTCCTGGGCCACCGCGTGGGCGATGTGATCACCGTGAACGCCCCGGACGGCGTTCTCCGCTTCCGCATCCTCCGCATCGAGTAGGCGCCCGCCATGGCCCTCTTCCGGGATATCGTCCGCCGCCGTCTGGAGAAGGTCGCCCGGTTGCGCGCCCAGGGCATCGACCCTTATCCGCCCCGCTGCCGGCGCACCCATACCAGCGCCCAGGCCATCCAGGCCTTCCTGGCCGCAGGGGGGCAGGAGGACGCGGTGGCGGTGGTGGTGGCCGGCCGCCTCACCGCCATGCGGGTTATGGGGAAGATCACCTTCGCCGACATCCAGGATGAGGCGGGGCGCCTCCAGCTGTTCCTCCGCTACGATGACCTGGGAGAGGAGCGTTATCGTTTCTTCCAGGAGATGTTCGACCTGGGCGACTTCATCGAGGCGGAGGGGACGATGATGCGCACCCGGACTGGGGAGATCTCCCTGCGGGTCCGGGACTTCCGGATGCTGGCCAAGGCCGTCTATCCTCCGCCTTCCCGCTGGCACGGCCTCAAGGATGTGGAGACCCGTTACCGGCGGCGTTACCTGGACCTGATGATGAACCCGGAGGTCCGGGAGATCTTCCGGACCCGGGCGGCGCTGATCCGGGCCATCCGGACGTTCCTGGACCAGCGGGGGTTCCTGGAGGTGGAGACCCCGGTGTTGCAGCCGATCTACGGCGGGGCCTCGGCGCGGCCTTTCGTAACTTATCACAATGAGCTGAAGCAGCAGCTCTATCTGCGCATCAGCTTCGAGCTGTATCTCAAGCGCCTGCTGGTGGGGATGTTCGAGCGAGTTTATGAGATCGGCCGCGATTTCCGCAACGAGGGGATTTCCTTCAAACATAACCCCGAGTTCACCCAGATGGAGTGCTATATGGCCTACGCCGATTACCAGGACATGATGCGGCTGGCCGAGGAGATGATCGCCTTCGCCGCCGATCAGGTCCTGGGCCGTCGCACCCTGACCTACCAGGGCCATGAGATTGATCTCTCCCCGCCATGGCGCCGCATCCCCCTGCGGGACGCCCTGCTGGAGTTCGCCGGGATCGACATCGCGCAGCATCCCACCCGCGAATCCCTGGCGGAGGCCATGGCCGCCCGGGGCATCGAGGTGGATCCCCGGGCCAGCCGGGGCAAGCTGATCGACGACCTGATCTCGAAGTTCGTCGAGCCCAACCTCATCCAGCCCACCTTCGTCTACGATTACCCGCGGGACATCTCGCCCCTGGCCAAGGCCCGCCCGGACGACCCGGAGACGGTGGAGCGGTTCGAGGGGTTCATCGGAGGGATGGAGATCTGCAACGCCTTCACGGAGCTGAACGATCCCCTGGACCAGGAACAGCGGTTCCTGGAGCAGGGGCGGGCCCGGGAGGCCGGGGACGAGGAGGCCCATCCCCTGGATGAGGATTACCTGGATGCCATGCGCTATGGGATGCCGCCGAACGGTGGGTTGGGGCTGGGGATCGATCGCCTGACCATGCTTTTCACCGATCGCCGCTCCATCCGTGAGGTCATCCTCTTCCCCCATCTCCGACCTCGGGAGCGTCGCCTGGATGAGGCGGAGCTGGAGGAGCTCACGGCCGCGCCAGAAACCGGAGGCGGCCAATAGGGATCCGGGCGCCTTCGCTGACCCGGCAAGGGGGACGCGATGCATGCCCACGGAAACAGCGGTTCCGCCCGCTTCGTGGCCGACACGATGCTCGGCCGCCTGGCCCGCTGGCTGCGGATCCTGGGGTATGACACCCATTATGACCCCGCTCTGGACGACGACGCGCTGCTGCGCATCGCCCAGGCGGAGGATCGGATCCTGCTCACCCGGGATCACGCCCTGGCCCGTCGGGGAGGCCCCTCGGCCTTCCTGATCGATCACGATGACCTGCTGGCCCAGCTTCAGGCCATCCGCCAGCGCTTCGGGGACCCCCCGGATGCGCCCTTCTCCCGCTGCCCGGTCTGCAACGCGCGGCTGGTCCCCGTGCCCCGGGAGGCGGTGGCCGCCTATGTCCCGGCCTTCGTCTGGCAGCAGCACGAGCGCTTCCACCGCTGTCCCAGTTGCGACCGGATCTACTGGCCGGGCACGCACTTCGAGCGAATGCAGGCTGTCCTGCGGGCGCTGCAGATCCGCTGCGCTCCCCTGGAGGACCATGAGGGCCTCAGATCCTCCCCCTGAGGGGCCGATGCGCGCGATCCGGCCGGGCTTCCCCATGTGGCTCCGGTTCGGGGAGTGGGAGATGACGCCGGTGCTGGCCGCGGCCTGGATCGGGAGCGGAGGGACCGCCCCGCTCCCCTGGATCCTGGGGGCCTGGCTGCTCGCCGAAGGGAGCTGGCAGGCGCTGCGCTGGCTGTTCCTCGCCGCTCCCTGGGAGCGTCTGCCGCGTCGCCCTCCGGAATCGCTTTCGATCTCTCTGCCCTATATGCAGCCGGGGAGCCCGGCCGAAGTCGTGATCCGGGAGGTAGCCCGGCTGGCCTGGGGGGTCGTCGGGCGCGCGCAGGAGGCGCCCGAGCTCCCAGCGGCCCTGATCACCGCCCTGGTCACAGGAGGGCTTGGGCTCCTCCTGACCGGATGGCCGGGAGGCTGGTTGACCCTCGGCACGGGCGCCGCGCTGGCCCTGGCCCGACGTCTCCCCCGCTTCCGGGGAGGCTTCGAAGGGCTGGTGCGGGGGACCTTCCCCTGGTGGCTGGGGATGGCCGGGGGCCATTCAACGCTCCCCGCGTGGCTGGTGGGGCTCCCCATCGGCCTGCTGGCCGCAGACCTGAGGACCTCCCTCGCGCGATGGGGCGCATGGGCCCTTTGGGTGGCATGGGCCGTGGCCCTCGGACACGCGCCCGGCGCCTATGGCCTGGCCCTGGTCGGCCTGCTTCTGGAGGAGCGACAAGGGGCGTGGTCCCCTCCCGCCCGCCGGCTCCTCTGGATCCTCGCCCTCGCCCTGGCGGCCTGGGTGTTGCGCGCCGCCTGAGCTTTCCCCAATGGAGGCGGGATGCGCTGGAAGATCCGGCCGGAGGATTTCCGGGTGGAGGAGCGGGTGGCGCTGTCGATCGAGCCCAGCGGCCCCTACACCCTCTACCGGGTTCGCAAGTGGGGACGGACCACCCTGGAGGTTCAGGCGGAGCTGGCGGCGCGGCTTGGGGTGTCTCAGCGCGCAGTGATCTTCCCCGCTCTCAAGGACCGATGGGCGATCGCTGTTCAGATCGCCGCGATCCGGGGTCAGGGGCCGGAGCGGATCCGGGGCCCCGGCTTTGAAGCGGTGCGCATCGGCTATGCGTCCCGTCCTCCCCGACCGCAGGACCTTCGAGGGAACCGCTTCTGGGTTCGGTTGCGGGCGCTGACCCGGGAGGAGCTCGAGGGGCTTCCCCAAGTGGCTGCGGAACTGGCCGCGGAGGGCTTCCCCAATTACTTCGATGACCAGCGGTTTGGCTCCTGGAGCCCGGAGATGGGGTTCGTCGGACGGGCGCTGCTCCGAGGCCAGGCCGAGGATGTCCTCCGGATGGTGCTCGCGGTTCCGATGGCGGGAGATCCTCCGGCGATACGGGCCTTCAAAGCGGAGGCCCGGGCGCGCTGGGGGGATTGGGCGGCGTTGTTCGCCCACGCCCCGCGTCCTTCTATGCAGCGGAGCCTGCTCACGTTCCTGAAAGATCATCCGACGGACCTGCGCGGGGCGGTGCGGCGGATCCCTCTGCGGCTGCGGCTCCTGTGGGTGGATGCGTATCGCGCATGGCTCTGGAACCGGGCGGTCGGTTATGGGCTGGGCCCGGAGGCCCGCCATCGGGTTCTCATCCGTGGGGAGGAATTCCCGCTTCCCGATCGCGCGCCTCCTGAAGCCCAGGGCCTTTTCGCGCTTCCGCACCGGCGGGCGCGCGATGCCCCGCCCTGGGCGGAGGCCATGGCCCGGGTGCTGGAGGAGGAAGGGCTTTCCCTGGCGGATTTCCGGCGGGGGCCGCTGCTGGAGGAGGCGCCTCCGCCGACCCGGCGCCCCATCTGGTGCCGCCCCGTCTTCCTGGAGCTCCGGCGTGAAGCGCCGGAGGCCGGCGAGGCGATCCTGTGCTTTGAGCTGCCGCCCGGCAGCTATGGCACCCTCCTGCTCAAAGCCCTGGCGGCGCGCCGGAGCCCCTGTCAACGGTGACCAGGGTCCTCTTTGTGGAGATGAAATTCGGATTTTCACATCAGAGCGGTTGACCGGCGGTGTCGCGCTGTGTTATTGTGTTAAGGGACATGCCCCTTCTGGTGAAGACAGCCCGGATCGTTCGTTCCGGCTGTGGCAGCCGTGCGAATCCGGCAGGCTTTCCGCGTGAGGAGGCGCGTATGGCGGAGGCGCAGGCGATCCCGACGGCGGCGGCGCCGGGCATCACCCGGCGGGAGTTTTTGACCTACGTGTGGGCGGCCTCGATGGCCCTCTTCATGGCCGAGCTGGGCGGCGTCAGCGTCCTCTTCGCCCTGCCCCGCTTCAAGGTCGGCGAGTTCGGCGGCGTCTTCCCCTTCGGGCGGGCAGGGGAGGTGTTGCCGAAGGTCGGCGAGGGCCCCAAGGAGTTCCCCGAGGCCAAGATCTGGCTGGTGAACACCGAGAAGGGGATCATGGCCCTCTACACGGTCTGCACCCATCTAGGCTGCCTCTATAAGTGGGTGCCAAGCACCCGCCGCTTCGAGTGTCCGTGCCACGGCTCCAGGTTCCAACCGGATGGAACCTATGTGGAGGGGCCCGCTCCGCGGGACCTGGACCGCTTTGTGATCTACCTCAAGGACTCCAGCGGCCGGGTCGTGGCCCAGACGGATCCTGAGGGGAATCCCCTGCCGGTGCCGGACCCGAACCTGACCATCGAGGTGGACACCGGCTTGAAGATCCTTGGGAAGCCGGCCGCGTAAGGAGCAGGCATCTGAAGATTCGCTAAGGAAGATCCACGAAATTTGCGTCGAAGGAGGAACACAATGGCGCTGCGTTGGCCGGAGCCGATCCCCACGTTGCAGAAGGAGGTCCGTCAATACGGGTGGCGCCGGGTCATTTTCATGCACCTGGACGAGCTGGTGACCCGGGTCACGGCGGGGATTCCCCTGACGGAGGTGCGGAACATCATCCGGGGCGAGCCCCCGCCCCGGCCCAACCCCCGGGTGAAGCCCCACACGGAGAGCTTCATCCTGCACATCAAGCCGTCCTTCTACCACGAGGCGGTGACCCGGATTTACCCCACCTTCCGCCTGGGGATGTTAAGCACATACCTCTTCTTCGTCGAGGTCATCACCGGCATCTTCCTGATGATTTTCTACACCCCCTCGCCTCTGGTGGCCTATGAAAGCATGCTCCGCATCCTGAACAACGTCCCCTTCGGCCAGCTGATGCGGGACATCCATCGGCTGGGGGCGGAGGCGATGGTGGTGGCGGTGATGCTCCACATGCTGCGGACGTTCTTCACCGCCTCCTACAAGCGGCCCCGTCAGTTCACATGGGCGACGGGGGTGCTCCTGCTGGTCTTCACGCTCTTCCTTTCCTTCAGCGGATATCTGCTGCCATGGGACCAGCTCTCCTACTGGGCGGTGACCATCGGGACGAGCATGGCGGAGGCCACGCCGCCGCCCGCCCTGGGCCGCATCGTCAACCTCATCCTGCGCGGGGCGCCGGACATCGGGGCGGCGGGGTTGTTGCGTTTCTACCTGCTCCACGTGATCTTCCTCCCGCTGCTGTTGTTCTTCGTTTTCTTCGTGCACTACTACAAGGTGGTGCGGCACGGCCTCTCCCTCCCGCCGGAGATGGAGGCGGTGGGCGATGACACCGCCCGGAAGGTCCCGCCGGAGAAGCGGGTGCCCTACATCCCGGACATCGCCATCCAGGAGGCCCTCTGGGGCATCGCCCTGATCGCCTTCCTGGTGATCGGGGCGGCTTTCTTCTTTGACGCGCCCCTGGAGCAGCACGCCGATCCGTTGAACACCCCGCTGCACACCACCGCCCCGTGGTATTTCCTGTGGGTCCAGGGCCTGCTGAAGGATCCCTTCCTGCTGGCGCTGGACCGGCTGGGGCTCCCCCGGCCGCCCGCCACGATCTACAACAGCAAGACGTTCATGGGGGTGATCCTCCCCGGGTTGATCCTGTTGTTCCTGCTGATCATGCCCTACCTGGACTTCAATATCAGCCGGCGCTACCGGGACCGGCGCAAGGCTCTGGTGGCCGGGCTGGTCGGAGTGGCGGCCTGGACCGTGCTCACCTACATGGGCACGCCGGCCTTCGCGGTCACCTCTTCCGCGGACGTGGAGGTCCTCCAGGAGTTCATGCCCCTGAACCCGGATCCCCTCTATGGCGAAGGGCGGGTGCGGACCATCCCCTATGAGCAGTTGGTCCCGGGCACTTATGACACCCGCAACCTCCAGCCTCCGGCGGACGCCCCGAAGTTGGCCCATGTCTTGGAGGAGCTCAAACATCGCATCGAAGGGGATCCCCATCTCCCTCAGGGCTATGCCCTCGTGCGCATCCGAGAGGTCCAGCCGGGGCTGAAGCGGTTCGAGATCGCGATCTACTGGACCAAGACGAAGAACGGCCAGCCGGTCCTGGATCCAGAAGGCAAGCCGATCATCGAAGAGTCCAAACGGGCGATCTATCTCCACCGAGATAGCGGTCACGGGGGAGAGTAAGCGTCCGACCAGGGAGTTCGATCTCGATGCGCAGCTGAATCACCGGAGGTGATTCGATGTTCGATCTGGCCACCCGTCGGATCATCGGCGCGACGGTTCTGATGCTGGCTACGGTGATCACCATCGGCATGGTGTGGCTCACCGAGGAGCAGCGCATGGCCCGGTTCGAGGCCATGCACAAAGCCAAGGCCATCGAGAACGGTGCATTGCTCTACGAGCAATACTGCGCCACCTGTCACGGCCCGGAGGGGGAGGGCGTCCCCGGGAAGGGCCCCGACCTCAACCCGGGCGTGTTCCAGCATTATGAGCAACTCAAAGCCCAGGGCTACGCCAACTCCCTGCGCAACTTCATCAAGCTGACCATCGCCGCCGGCCGCCCCATTCGGAGCACCTATCGCTCCGAGGAAGTGTATGCAGAGGCCATGCCCGCCTGGTCCCAGGACTTCGGGGGGCCCATGCGGCCGGACGAGATTGAGAACTTGGTAGAGTTCATCCTGAACTGGCAGGCGGCCGGGCCTGCGCCGGCCCCTATGCCGTCCTTCACGGCCGTGGGCTCGGACCTCACCCAGCCGTTGCCGCCCGGGGACCCGAAGCGGGGTGAGGCGCTGTGGAACCAGGAGGTCAAGCAGGCCAGCGGCATCGCCGCCTCCTGCAAGGCGTGCCACAGCCTGAAGCCGGGCGAGGCCCTGGTCGGCCCCTCCATGGCCGGGATCGCCACGCTGGCGGCGGAGCGGATCCGGGCGCCGGATTACAAGGGCCAGGCGAAGACTCCCGAGGAATACATCCGCGAGTCCATCCAGCAGCCCAACGCCTACATCGTGGAGCCGGACAAATACGCCGCCGCCCCCGGCGTCTCCAAGATGCCGGCCACTTTGGGCAACCAGATGTCCGCCCAGGACCTGGCCGACCTGATCGCCTTCCTGATGACGCTGAAGTGAGGGCTGTGACGCAAAGAAAGCCGGGCGGGATCCTCCCGGAGGCCCGCCCGGCTTTGTCTTGGATTCAGGGATCCGGAGCGTGCCCTTCAGCCGACTTCCTCCCTGGAGGCGGAAGCTTTCTCCAGGAGCCGCCGGTAGGTGGCCTGTAGCAGAAGGGCGTCTTCCTCCAGGTTAGGGCTTTCGCAGAGCACCCGGCCCTGCGCCCCCAGGTCGATCAAGGCCTGCAGCAGCTCCTCATACCGCAGGTCCGCCTCCTTCAGGTTCAGGTGATGGCGCTCGCCCTTGCGGGTGTAGGCGATGCCGGAGACATGGATGTGGAGGTCCTGGAGGCCCCGCGGGCCCAGACCGGCGGCCACCCGCTTCAGCGCCTCCACGAACTCCGCGTAGGAGTTGAAGGATCCGTCCCCGGCCCGGGCGTGCAGATGGGCGAAGTCCACGCACGGGAGCACGCCGGGCACCTCCCGGGAGAGCTGGATCACTTCATCCAGGGTGCCGAAAAGGGCGGACTTGCCCATGGTCTCGGGGCGCAGGGTGACGTCCACTCCCTCCGCCCGAAGTTCCTCCACGATCTCCTGCAAGCGGCGGCGAACCGTCTCGTAGGCCCGCTCCGGCCGCGCTCCCTGATATGCGCCGGGATGGAACACGATGTCCCGCGCTCCCGCCCGGAAGCCGGCCCGGGCCGCGGCCATCAGGCGCTCCTTGCTGGCCCGATAGCCCGCTCGATCCCTGGCGTTCAGGTTGATGAAATAGGGAGCATGGACGCTGAGGGCGATCCCCAGGGCAGCGGCGGCCTCCCGGATGCGCTGGCAGGTCTCCTCGGAGACCCGCACGCTGCGCACCCAGGCCAGCTCCAGAGCCCCCAGCCCCAGCTCGTGGATCCGCTGGATCCCTCCCACCGTGCCCCCCGGCCGGGGCGGGGTGGAGAGGGGATTGCCCACCGTGCCGAAGCGCAACATGCTCATCGGGAGAATCCTCCTGGGCCGGGCTCGGTCCAATCCGGCGGCGCCGCAACGATCGACATGGCCACCCCCATGATACGCCATGGGCTGGCGTCCGGCGCCGCAGCGACAAAGAGAAGCCCCCACGGTGGGAGCCGGGATCTTGTCCTCAACGGGTTGGGCGGAAAAAGGGGATCCCGCGGGAGCGGGGGCCTTCACTCGACGGAGAGGATGCGGAAGGTCAGGGTGCCCGCCGGCGCCTCTACAGTCACGACATCGCCGGGCGCCCGGCCGAGCAACGCCTGACCCAGAGGGGACTCGTAAGAGATCTTGCCCTGGGTGGGATCCGCCTCCGCGGGCCCCACCAGCACATACACCTCCGGCGTGCCGCCGTCCTCCGCGATGGTCACCCGGGAGCCCAGACGCACCCGGCCATCCTCGGAAGGCTGGGGCTCGATGAGGATCGCGTTGTTGAGGATGGCCTCCAGGACGCGGATCCGGCCCTCGATGAAGGCCTGCTCCTCCTTGGCCGCGTGATAGTCCGCGTTCTCCGAGAGATCGCCCTGCTGGATGGCGAAGCGCAGACGCTCGGCGATCTCCCGGCGCTTGACCGTGCGCAGATACTCCAGTTCCTGCTCTAACTGGCGCTTGCCCTCGGGGGTCAGATACGTCGGCCCCACCGTCGCCATCGGGTTCCCTCCTGCAGCCTTCAGGCTCCTCCCTCGCCCCGGGTGGACTCAGGGGCGAGCGGGAACAAAAAGGGCAGGAAGTGCGGGGCACTTCCTGCCCCTGCGCCTTGAATTATACCCGCCCGAACGGGAGGGAACAAATCCTCCTGAGGCCTCCCCTCAGTCCGCCTCCACCGCGCTGCCGTCGCCCCCGGCGATGGCGGGGTGGGGCTCCGGGAGGGGTTCCCAGCGCCCGGCCAGGCGCTCGGCCACTTCCGGCAGGGTGGTGTATTCCATCTCCTCCATCGGCAGCCGATGGGGCTCGAAGGGGCCGTGGCGGCGGAAGTGGTCCGCGATCACGTTGCACAGCCGCCGGGCCTCATCGAAGGCCGGATCGTCGAACATGTCCCGCGGCCCGACCAGCCGGCCATCGGCCAGCTGGAAGCCCAGGGCCACCACCCGCGGCGGGCCGTCGAAACGGGTGCACTTGGCATATTGCAGGGGCACCGGCATCAGCGGCCCGTAGTGGGAGCCCCGCATCCAGCCTTCTACGATATGGGGCATGGTGAAGGGCTCCAGGATCTCCCCCACCGCCGGGAAGATCCCCTGGGCCCGCACGATGCACACCGGATCGTCCTTCCCCACGTAATGCCCGGCGATCAGGGAGAGCCGCTCGGTGGAGGAGACCGCGGCGATCTCCCCTTTCTTGGTGTAGACGGCCTTGATCATGTAGCGGCCCGGCGCCCCGATGAAGACCAGCAGGTCATACATCTCCTCGGGGCAGTTGAAGAAGATGCGCTTGTGGCCTTTCACATCGTGGACCTCGAAACGGAAGCCCTCGTGCAGGGCGGGGGAGATCACCAGGCCGGCCGTGTTGAAGGGATCCGCGAACATGCGGAACAAGGGGAGGTTCCAGGCGCCGGCCGAGGTCTTGTCGGCCATGAAGATGATGATCGGCTCCGAGGGGCGCTCGATGAAGGACATCTCCGCCACCCCCGGCCCCATCCCCCGCACGTTCCCCGAGAAGGCGTCGGCGATGAGATCCTGGCCGGCGCCGTAAAGCTTCATCTCCTTGGCCTTGACGGTGCAGCGCTCGAAGGTCTCCCAGGCCAGGCCGTGGACGATGGGGCTGTCGGTCCCGTGGCGGTGGGTCATGATGAGCTGCAGGTCGTCCCCGCACCAGGTCACGTAGTAATCGATGATCACACCCCGGCGCTGGGCCTCCTCCAGATGCTGTCGGGCCAGGGCCACCAGGTCCGTGTGGATCCCCGAGTGGCCCACCATGCCCCCGATATCGGCCTTGATCACGCTGATCGTGATCTCCTGGCTCATCGCGCACCCCCTATTGAAATGTTAAGGAACCCATCGGGGCCCGCAGGCGGCCGCCTGCGTCCCCGGGTCTATCGCCTCCGATATCCTTTCTCCCGGAGCAGGGCGGCGGCCCATTCGGCGAAGGGGGGTTCGAGGGGCGGGACGGGCTCCTCTTCATAGCGAACCCGCAAATCGTAAGCTGCCCGTTCATAGATGGTTTGAAGCAGGCGCCCCAGGTCCACCTCCGGCTCCTCGTCGCCGGGGAGGAGGGGGAGGCGGAAGGTGGGGATGGGGTCGCGGACGGTGAAGACGTAGAGGAGGGCGCTGGGGCGCTGCTCCCAGCGGCTGATCAGGATGCGGTAATGGCCATCCCGTCCGTCCCCCATCACCGGCATCGGCTCCCCCGCCCGCAGCAAATCGATCTCCACCAGGTGGGTCCGGCTGCCCAGCAGGAGCGTTCGCTTCTGCTCATAGAGCCGGCGGGGCTCCCCCGGTCGCTTGTTGGTGGGCGAGAGGATCTCCACCACGGTGATGACCTCCCCGGTGCCGGCCGCCCGCACCTCCAGATAGGTCTCCCGCAGGGTCTCCGGGAGGGGGACTTCCACCACCCGCGCTCCCCGGACGAGGGGGCCAGGCCGTCCGGCCTCCGGGAGGGCTTCCGACGTGGGGGCGACGGCGACGTCGGCCCGGATCGGCCATCCTGCTCCCTCCGGGGTGATGAGGTAGAGGCGCTCCTCGATGGCCACAATGTAGCGCGGGCGCAGCCGCGGGGCCAACTCATCCCGCAGCGCTGCGATCAGGCTGTTGTGCACGTCCGGCCACAGGGCCGGATGCTCGAGATACGGGTCCATGCCCGGGAACGGCGAAGGCATCCGACCGTCTCCTCAGCGGCTCATGAAACGGCTCACCACCTGAGCGGGGATCGGCACGGTCAACCGATCGCCGATCTTCGGCCGCTCGGGCAGGCTCCCGCTTCCCACAATGATCCCGATGGATGTCCCCTCCGCCTGATGGCTCCGCTCGATCCAGGCCATGCCGGTGAGGAGGCCCTCCGAGTCCATCGCGCAGCTGGTGACGTAGCCGATCACCCGCCCCCGCCGATCCACCACCGCGTCTCCCAGCTTCGGCAGCCGGACCCCCTTCTCGGAGATCCGGAAGCGCACCACCTCCATCGTCCGCTTCGCCTCACGGGCCATGTAGGCCTTCCGCCCGATGAAGAACGGCTTGTAGAGCTTGACGAAGGAGGCGAAGCCGGCGTCGCCGGGGGTGAGATCGAAGGGGCCGGCCAGCTCTTGCCCGTAGAGCGGGAGGCCGGCCTCGGTGCGGGTGCTGTCGCGAGCCCCCAGGCCGCACGGCCGAAGACCGAAGGGCTTGCCGGCGTCCAGCAAGCGCTCGAAGAGGGCCGGCGCCCGGTCCGGATGGACGAACAGCTCATAACCGATGCGCTCACCGGTGTAGCCGGTGCGGGAGATGATGAGGTCGAAGCCCTGGATCTCCGCGCGCAGGACCTGCCCCCGCTGCAGCGCCGCCAGGCGCTCCCCGGTCCGGCCATCGGCCAGGGACTGGAGGATCTTCAGGGACTGGGGGCCCTGAAGGGCGATGTCCACGCGACAATCCTCGCCCCAGCGGCGATCCCGGAGATCCCGCAGGATCACCTCATCGGTGAGCATCGCCCAGGGGCGCTCCCGATCGATCTGAACCTCCCCTCGCGCCACGGCGTTCAGCCAGGCCCAGTCTCGATCGTTGTTGGCCGCGTTGACCACCAGCATGTAGCGGTCCGGCGCCAGAGCGTAGATGATCAGATCGTCCAGCACGCGGCCCTCGGGGTCCAGCAGGTAGGTATACTGGGATTCCCCGACCCGCAGGGCCATCACGTCGTTGGTGGTCACCCGCTCCAGGAAAGCCCGGGCGCCGGGCCCCTGGACCTCCAGCACGCCCATGTGGGAGACGTCGAAGAGGCCGGCGGCGGTGCGGACCGCCCGGTGTTCCTCGCTCACGCTGGTATACCAGACCGGCATCTCCCAGCCGGCGAAGGGGATCATCTTCGCGCCCAGCTCCCGATGGAGCTCATAGAGGGTCGTTCGCTTGAGGGGCGCCCCCTCGGGCTCGGTGTAGGAGAAGGCCGGCAACGGCGTCAGGCGATGGCGGTGGGCCGCATCGACGGCCCGATGGCCGATGAAGAAGGGCTTGTGGATGGCCACGGCGGCCTCGTCGCTCAGGTCCGTCGGGAACCGGGCCTGGGCCCGGGCTGAGACGGCCCGGGGGTCCTCCGCCGGGATCTCCCGCACCCGCAGAGGGCCGGGGAGCTTGGCCCAGATGTCCTCATCGAAACGGACGTAGCCGTCCGAAAGATCCCGCAGCCATGCGGCGACGCGCCCGGCCCGCTCCTCGGGCACCACCAGCCGGAAATCGTCGGGCGCGTCGCGGATCACGTAGGCCGGGCTCATGATCCGGCCGTCGGCCTCCATCAGGAAAGTGGGCGCGCCCTCGCCGACCGGGAGCCCGACCGCCCGCTGGGTGAGGGCCGCGTCCAGGAACTCGGCCGCCCGGTCGCCCCGGATCTCCAGCACCGCCATCCCATCCGCCGCAGGGAGGCGATCGGTGATGAACCAGTAATGAGGGTAGCCGCTTCGGGGGAGCTCCACATCCGCCCCGGCCCGGGCGGCGAGCTCGGCGACTCGCAGTTTCGCCTCCTCCAGGACGTCGAACTCTACCTTGGTCCGGTAGACCAGGTCCCGGCCCACGTAGTAGCGGTGGGGCTTGCAGGCCCACAGCACGTCGGCGATGATGTCCGCCAGGGCCTCGACCTCCGGCTCCCGGAACCCCCGCTGGGTGATCCAGGGGGTCCCCAGGCGGATGCCGCTGGCGGCCCCCGCCCCCGTGTCGCCGGGGATGGTGTTGCGGTTGACCACGATCCCGGCCAGGTCCAGCACCCGGGCCGCCGGGTCGCCCATGAGCGGCGTCCCATCCGGGCCGCGCACCGACTTGCAGTCCACCAGGAGCAGGTGGGTGTTGGTGCCGCCGTAGGGGATGCGGAGGCCGCGCTCAGCCAGGCGCCGGGCCATGGCCTGGGCATTGCGCACGATCTGATGCTGCAGCTCGCGGAACTGAGGGGTGCGGGCCAGCTTGAAGGCCACCGCCAGGGCGGCGAAGACGTTCACATGGGGTCCGCCCTGCTCCCCCGGGAAGACCGCGCGATCGATCTTCTTCGCCAGGTCCGGGTCCGTGGTCAGGATGCAGGCCCCGCGGGGGCCCATGATGGTCTTGTGGGTGGTGAAGGTGATCACGTGGGCATAACCCAGGGGGTTCGGATAGGCCCCGGCGATGACCATCCCGGCGGTGTGGGCGATGTCGGCCAGCAGATACGCCCCCACCTCATCGGCGATCTCCCGGAAGCGCTTCCAGTCCGGCGCCCAGGGGTAGGAGGTGTAGCCGGCGATGATCATCTTCGGCCGGTGTTGCCGGGCCAGCTCACGGATCTGATCGTAATCCAGGCGCTCCGTCTGGGGGTCCACCGTATACCAGACGATGCGGTAGTGCTTGCCCGAGCGGTTGACCGGCGAGCCGTGGGTGAGGTGGCCGCCGTGGACGAGGGACAAGCCCATCACCGTATCCCCCGGCTGGAGGAGGGCTTCGTAGACGGCGTTGTTGGCCGGGGCGCCGGAGAGGGGCTGGACGTTGACGAAGATGCGCTCGGGAGGGATCTCCGGGGTGGCGAAGGCTTCGGCGCAGCGCCGCCGGGCCAGGGCCTCCACGATGTCCGCATATTCTGTGCCCTTGTAATACCGCTGGTCGCTGTATCGCCGGTAGAACCCCAGCTGGTCCTCGTAATCCAGCAGCTCGGCTTCCGTCTGGGTCCGAGTGCGCTCGTGGGGGTAGCCTTCGGCGTAGAGGTTATGGAACACGGAGCCCAGGGCCTCGCGGACGGCCGCCGGAGCATAGGACTCGGAGGGGATGAGGATGAGCTTGCGGATCTGGCGCTCATGCTCGTAGCGGATCAGGGCGGCCACGTCCGGATCCACTTCCGCCAGTGAACCCCGGAACAGGAAATCCGACATGGGCTTCTCCTTCGCTGATCTCACAAGGGGTGGTTCGCTTTTATCTTAGTGAGGGGAAAAGGGCGCGTCAAGGCGAGCGGACAGAGGACTGCCCCCCCACCTTTTGGGGGATGAGCGGGCATATCGAATGGGAAAAACTTTCCCGGGAGGCGCCCCATGCCGGAACGGCTCAGCGGGCTCGTGCGTGGGCGATGGCTCCGGGGGCCGCCCCCGCTCCGTCCGGGGAAGCGCAACTAACGTCCTTTCAGGTGATGGCGCAGAAGGCGGCGCAGCTCGCCGGGCCACGATCCGGAGGGGTGCTGAGATGGGCTTCGGACCACGCGGCGGATGGCGGCGCGGATCTCCTCGGGATCATAGCTTCGGAGGGAGGCCGCCAGGGCCTGGAGGAGCTCCCGCATCTCCGGGGACAGCGGGACGCCCGTCTCCTGATCCAGCTCCGCCAGGGCTAGCAACAGCGCCCGCTCGTCCTCCGAGAGCGCTCTCAACCGCTCCGCCAGACGCCGGAGCTCCTCCGGCGAAAGGGAGGATCCGGATTCGCTCACCGCATCTCCTCCTCAAGCGGATCGAAAGGTCCCTTCCATTTTGTCCTGATCCGCGCAAGCAGCCAACTCTCCCGGGCCCGCAAAATCGTAGGACAACTGCGAGCAGTTGTCCTACACTGGGTGGTCCCCACGGACTTCCGCTCGATGAAGGGGCAATTCGGCTCAGCGAGGTAATCGAGCAGAGGGCGGGATGGACTCCACGATGTAAACGGGCATCCCGCCGATCATGCAGGCGCCTCCCAGGCGCTGGGCGCATCGGGCCCCCGGCAGGAGAACCCGGTAGCCTGTCGGGAGCCCCTCGACCGGAACCGGGCGCCCCAGGCCGTCGACGGCCAGGCGGAGGCTCCCCCGCCGCGCTAAGATCACCGTTTGGGGAGCCGGGACGCGGGACCAGGCGACGCGGACCCAGGCGTCGGCCCGCTCCACCTCCACCACGGCCACCGTGTCGTGGCGGACCCGCGCCGCATCGCGGAGCCGGCCCAGGAGTCGGATGGCCACGCGGTAAGCCTGGAAGGCGGGCCGGGGCGTGCCATCCTCCCGGACCAGCCCGAAGGGCTCGGGGTTGGCGAAGTGATCCGTGGGGTTGTCGATCAGCTTGTAGACCGCCACCCGTTCGGCCCCGGCGGCGAAGGCCAGGGCGACGGCCTGGCCGATGAAGGCGGCCTGCTCCTCCAGGGTGACCCGGAACATCGGGCGGGTCACCGGCCACGTCGGGTCCTCCGAGGGCGCGGCGTTGGTCTCGGTGAGCCAGATGGGCTTGTCGAAGCCGTGGGCTTGCATCCGCTCGTGATGCCAGCGGATCAGCTCGTAGATGCTGTCCGGGTTGAAGTAAAGGTTCACGCACAGCCCATCGAAATACCGGTTGTAGCGGGGCGCCTCCGGATCCTGAGCCAGGGCCTCCAGGAACCGCTCGAAGTAAGGCCGGCGGCCGTAGACCGCGTCCCACCAGTAGGTGAAGGCGCCGAGCAGCACCCGGCTCTCCCGGTTCAGCCCCTTGAGGGTGCGATAGGCCACCCGCACCAGACGGACGAAGTCCGCCTCGCTGCCGCCCCAGGTGTAGCCAGGATAAGCGGGATCCCAGATGTCCGGTTCGTTCCAGATGATCCAGGTGCGGATGTAGGGATACGTGGTGGCCAGGCGGCGGAGGAAAGCGGCCCACAGGTTCTCCGGGCGGCTCTCTTCCTCGTAGAGGCCTCTCGGGACGCCCGGGATCTTCGGGTCGGCCTGGGCCCACCGGGGGGTCCCCAGCACCAGGGCGACGATCTCCCGCCCGGCCCGACGCTCCGCCTCCAGGCGCTCCGCCGGCCACGGTGGGTTCCAGTCCTGCGGGCCGTTCGGCTGGATCTCATGCCAGGCGAAGCGCACCCGGGTCCAGGCGACGCCCAGCTCCGCGGCCCGCTCCGGCGCCTCCGGCGACTCCACCACCCCGAACCGGGGATCCGGCGGCGCGGCGGCCAGCAGGAGAAGGGCGAGAAGGAAGCCGGCGCGGCCCTGCCGGTTACAGCACATCCGTCACCTCATACAGGCGGCGGTATTCCTCCAGGGCGAAGCGGTCCGTCATTCCGGCGATGTAGTCGCAGACCACGCGGTGCATGTCCCCTTCCTCCCGGATGCGCTCCTGAACCCAGTAGGGGAGCTGTTCGGGCTCCTGGATATACGCCCGGAAGAGGGCTTCGAGGATCCGCTCCGCCTTGGCCTGCATGCGCACCACGTGGGGATGCCGGTAGAGGCGACGGTAGAGGAACGCCTTGAGCTCCCGGACCTTCGCGGCCATCTCGTCGGAGAAGCCGACGAGGGGATGCGGGTGATCGCGGACCTCGTCCGGGGAGCGGGGTTGAACGGCCTGCAGGCGCTGGTCGGTGGCGGTGATCACGTCGGTGACCATCAGGCCGATGAGGCGGCGCACCAGCCGGTAGCGGATCAGGTCGCTGAACCCCCGGCCGTCCCAGCCGATGGACCGCTTGAGCTCCTCCCAGAAGGCCAGGCCCTCCAGGTCCTCGGGCCGGATCAGCGCCGCCCGCAGCCCGTCGTCCAGGTCGTGGGCGGTGTAGGCCAGCTCGTCGGCGACGTTGGCGATCTGGCCCTCCAGGGTGGGGCGGCGGTGGGGCTCGAAGTCGCGGATCATGGGGTGATCGTATTCCGTCTCGTGCTTGACCAGCCCCTCCAGCACCTCATAGGTGAGGTTCAGGCCGCGGAACTCGGGGTAGCGCCGTTCGAGGTGGGTCACGATGCGGTAGGACTGGGCGTTGTGCTCGAAGCCCCCGTGCTCCCGCATCAGGCGGTCCAGGGTCTGCTCCCCGGCGTGGCCGAAGGGAGGGTGGCCCAGATCGTGGGCCAGGCAGATGGCCTCCACCAGGTCCTCGTTGACCCCCAGGGCCCGGGCGATGGTGCGGCCGATCTGGGCCACCTCCAGGGTGTGGGTGAGGCGGGTGCGGTAGTAGTCGCCCTCGGTGACGATGAAGACCTGGGTTTTGTGCTTCAGCCGGCGGAAGGCGGTGGTGTGAAGGATACGGTCGCGATCCCGCTGGAAGGCGGTGCGGTAGGCGTGCTCGGGCTCCGGGTAGCGGCGCCCCCGGCTGAGCCGACTGCGCTGGCCGTAGGGGGCGAGGATCTGATCCTCCAGCGCTTCCAGATCCCTGCGGGTGCGCATCGCCGCGACCCTCCCCGAGCGCTCACAGCCCGCGCCGGCTGCGGATGGCCTCCATGGCCCGGCCCAGGAAGGCCTCCAGGCCCATCGCCCCCAGATCCTCCCCGGTCCGCAGGCGCACGGCCACCGTGCCCGCCGCCTGCTCCCGATCCCCCACGATCAGCATGTAGGGGACCTTCTGAAGCTGGGCGTCGCGGATCTTGGCCTGCATCCGCTCGCTCCGGTCGTCCACCTCGACCCGCAGGCCGGCCGCCCGCAGCTTCGCCCCGACCTCCTGGGCGTAAGGGACGTGGCGGTCGGTGATGGGGATGACCACGGCCTGGACCGGGGCCAGCCAGACCGGGAAGGCGCCGGCGTAGTGCTCGGTGAGGATGCCGATGAAGCGCTCGAAGGAGCCGAAGATGGCCCGATGGATCATCACCGGCCGCTTGGGCGTCCCGTCCCGATCCATATACTCCAGCCCGAACCGCTCCGGCATCTGGAAGTCCAGCTGCACCGTGGCCAGCTGCCAGTCGCGGCCGATGGCGTCCTTCACCTGGACGTCGATCTTGGGCCCGTAGAAGGCGCCCTCGCCTTCCTTCAGGCCGTATTCGATGCCCCGGCGCTCCAGGGCCTGGCGCAGGGCCTCCTCGGCGATCTCCCACAGCTTCGGATCCCCCATGGCCTTGGGGGGCTTCGTGCTCAGGAAGAACTCCGGCTCGAAGTCGAAGATGCGGTAGAAGCTGTAGATCAGGTTCAGGACGCCGTCGATCTCCTCCAGGATCTGATCGGGCCGGCAGTAGATGTGGGCGTCGTCCATGGTGATCTGCCGCACCCGCAGCATCCCGTGGAGAGTCCCCGAGCGCTCGAAGCGGTGCAGCCGCCCGATCTCGTTCAGCCGCAGCGGCAGGTCCCGGTAGGAGCGCAGGCGGGAACGATAGATGATCGTGGACTCCGGGCAGTTCATGGGCTTGAGGGAGAACTCCTGCCCCTCCACCTCCAGCAGGAACATGTTCTCCTTGTAGTGCTCCCAGTGGCCGGACTGCTCCCAGAGCTTGCGGTGGACCAGGATGGGGGTGGAGATCTCCTGGTAGCCCCGGCGGTCGTGCTCCTCCCGCCAGAGGCGCTCCAGCTCGCGGAAGATCACCATCCCCTTCGGGTGCCAGAAGGGGGCGCCCGGCGCGATCTCGTGGAAGGAGAAGAGATCCAGCTCCCGGCCCAGGCGCCGGTGGTCGCGCTTTTTCGCCTCCTCCAGCCGCCAGAGATACTGCTCCAGCTGCTCCGGCGTCTCCCAGGCCGTCCCGTAGATGCGCTGGAGCATGGGCCGGCGCTCGTCGCCCCGCCAGTAGGCCCCGGCCACGTGGAGCAGCTTGAAGGCCCCGGGGTGGATCTGGCCGGTGCGCTCCACGTGCGGCCCCCGGCACAGGTCCTCAAAGGTGTCGTGCCGGTAGGTGGTGAGGACGGGCCGCTGGCCGGGCGGGAGCGGGTTGCCGTATTCGTCGGTGCCGCGCTGCAGGATGTCCTCGATGAGCTCCAGCTTGTAGGGCTGATCCTGGAACAGCGCGCGGGCCTCCTCCGGGGTGACCTCCCGGCGGATGAAGGGGTGGTCCCCGGCGATGATCTCCCGCATCCGCGCCTCGATCCGCTCCAGGTCCTCCGGCGTCAGGGGGCGGGGCAGATCGAAATCGTAGTAGAAGCCGTCCTCGATGGGCGGCCCGATCCCCAGCTTGCCCTCGGGGAACATCTCCAGGACCGCCTGGGCCATGATGTGGGCGCAGGAGTGGCGAATCCGATACAGCCATGTGTCCTGATAGGGCACGATCTTCTTCTGCGGCATCCGGTCCTCCTCTCTTCTCCGCCTGGCGCAGCGCGAAGGGCGGAGGGTCTGGAAACAAAACGCGCCTCCCGCCCTATCGGGACGAGAGGCGCGGGCCTCCCGCGGTTCCACCCCATTTCGGCCGCGCCGGGGGCGCGGCCGCCCTCCGGGCCCGTTAACGGGGGCCAGCCGTCCGCCCCTACCCCGGCCGCGCCGGATCGGGGCGGCCCCTCCGGGGTGGTATCCTCCCGGCCGCCACGACGGGCCCTCTCAGCCGGCGGGGCCCGCGCTCTGGCGTGACGGGATCGGAAGGACGTGTCCCCTTCGTCGGGTTGGTCGAGCGGGGGGCCACCCGAGCCTCCCCGCCTCGGAGAAGGCAAAGGCCCGCCCCCGAAGGGGCGGGCGCCCGGCGGATGGGCGGTAGAGGACTCGAACCTCTGACCTCCGCGTTGTCAACACGGCGCTCTCACCACCTGAGCTAACCGCCCACGCCCATGGGAGATTATAGCAGGAGCCCGCGCGGTTCACAAGACCCCGGCCCCTTCCAGATGTAGGGCAACTGCGAGCAGTTGCCCTACATGTCTTGTGGCCGGATGGACCGGTTCGGGATGGATCCCATGCGGGCGACCCGCCGGGTCGTCCCTACTCCAGGCGCCGCACCAGGCCGGTGACGCCGCTGACGAAGAGCGTGGAGAGGAACCAGCCGGCGGCGATGTGGATCCAGAGGTAGAGCCGGACGAGGGCCCCGAAGGGCTTGCCGGCATCCGGAAGCCAGAAGCCCTCCTGGTGGAGATCCACGATCGGCAGGAAGGCGTCCAGGCTGTAGGCGAGGGCCTCGAACCGAGGGTAGTCCGGGGGGATCGTCCCGCCGGCGCGATAGAGGGGGTCCGTCAGGATCTCCGGGGAAGAAGGAGCCATCAGGCCGCGGGCGTTCGCCCATCCGAAGATCAGGGCGCCGGCGATCACGAAGGCCAGGCTCCAGAGAAGGGCTCGCCACGAGCGATAGCCGTGGCCGATGGTGACCCCCAGGATCCGCCGGGCGAGCCGGCCCCACCAGCTTAACTTTCCATAGCGGATGAGGTCCTTCTGCTTGGCGATCAGCACCTCCACGGCATCCGCCTCCCGGCCCATCCGGCGGAAGACCCGGGCAGCTGGTCGTAGGGCTGGGGCCGGAAGTCGGGGAGCTGGCGTCGGAGCCATTCGAGGCGCCGCCGGGCGTCCTTCGGGGTTCGATCGCCGGCGAACCCTTCGTATTCCAGGCCGTCGATCCGGAGCCGGCCCCGTTGCGGCCAGCTGCCTTCATCGTCCATGATCTCCCCAAGCCGGGCATGCTCCAGGTTAAGGGCGATCCCGTTCGGATTCTCAAACCGCGCCTCGGTGCAGACGAGAGCCCCCTGGATGCGGGCCCCCGGCAGCTGCACCGCCCCGGTGGCGTGGAACCCCTGGTCGAGGAACACGCTTCCCTCCACCGTCATCCCATCGGCGCTGAGGGCGTCCCCGTTGGGGTTCTCGAGCCGGGCGCCGGATAGAACCAGGTCGCCCTCTACCGCCAGCCCATCCGCATGAAGCCCCCGGATGTAAGAGCCGGAGAGGTCGATCCTTCGGGCCCGGGCGTCCGTCAGGAGGATCCCTTCGGGGATGGCGCAGCGGATCAGGGAGAGCCGGTGAAGGAGCGTCGCCCCCTCGAAGTCCAGCGGGCCCTCGATGCGCGCCCCCCGGATGCGGATGCCCTTCGGAGGGACGCAGGTTGCCGCCTGCGCGTCCGTGCACAACCAGTGAAGGAAAGCCGCGCGGATCGTCCGCTCCGGCCCCCAGGCGGCCCCCTGCGTCGGATCGTTCTGGCCCTCGTCGGGGGCGGAGAAATCGGCCTCCTCGCCGTCCGCCACGCGCGCCAGAAGCCGCCGCTCCGCCGGGGTGAGCCCCTCTCTCAGGCGATCCGGGAGGATCTCATCGAGGCGCATACGAAAACGCTCCCTTTCCTGCAACAGGAAAATCCATCCTTGTAGGAGCGGCTTCCGCCGCGACCCTTTGCGTTATCGAGAACCAGGAGCTCGGGATCGACGAAGCCGACTTCACCGCGACCCCTACGTCATCGAAGACGCGGGTTCGTGGCGAAAGCCCCTCCTACAAAAATGATCTTCCCGTAGGAGCGGCTTTCGCCGCGACCCATTCCGTCCTCGAAGACCGAGGTTTGGGACTGAAGCCAATGCGTATGCCGAAATTCATTCCGGCATCCACGTTTTGCGGAAGCGGCTTCCGCCGCGACCCGCCGCGACCCATTCCGTCGTCGAAGACAAGAGGTTCGGGGTTGTCTGGCCAGCGTCCGTCGCGACCCTCGCGCCATCGAAGGCCGGGGTCCAGGGCGAAAGCCCCTCCTGCGGGAAGACCGATGATCGGATATGGGATAGACCCGCCGGAGAGCCCGGGAAGCGCCCCCGTCCACCCATTATCGCAACAACCGCCCGGCCCATCAAACCCCATCCCCCGATGGCCGGGCGGGCCGAACGCGGGGCGTCCACAAGGGGGAACCCGAAGGCGGAATTCGCCCCTTCGCGCCCCCATTCGCGGACGGCTTCCCCGCATTTGACAGGGAGGCCGCCCGGGGATAAGATTCCCTTAGACCCCTCCCCCCGGGGGAGGGGATCTGGCCCGGAGGAGGCCATGGAGGCCAAGACGAAGGCGGAGGTCCTGCGGCGCCTGCGCAGCGTCGCCGGGCATGTGGAGGGGATCGCCCGGATGGTGGAGGAGGACGCCTACTGCATCGACATCATCCGCCAGATCCAGGCGGTCCAGCGGGCCCTGGCGAAGGTCAACAACCTGGTGCTGGCCCAGCACCTGCGCACCTGCGCCACCACCGCCATCCGCGGCGAGGACCCTGAGGAGCGGGAGCGGGTGCTGGAGGAGATCGTGGAGGTCTTCGAGGCCGCCCAGAAAATCTGATCCCGGAGGTGAACGATGGAGACCCGGACCTTCGTGGCGCCGAACATCTCCTGCCATCACTGCGTCCAGACCATCGCCCGCGAGCTGAAGGCCCTGGAGGGCGTGCGGGAGGTGCACGGGGACGTGGCCACGCGACAGGTGACGGTGTCCTTCGAGCCGCCGGCCACCTGGGACCGGATCGTGGCCGTCCTTCACGAGATCGGCTACCCGCCCGCCGGCGCCTGAGCCTGCTGAGGCCAGGAGGCGGAAGGAAGAGGGGACCCGGATGCGAAGGATCTGGCGATGGCTGTGGATGATCGGGGGGGTGGGGCTGGTCGGGTGCGCGGGCGGGATGGCGGGATCGCCCGCTCCCGTCCCCACGCTCCCGCGGGAGACGCCGACCGCCGCCCCCGCCCCGACGGGGACGCCGATCCCCGCGCCGACGGAGACGCCGACGCCGCGCCCCCGGGCCGCGCTCTACAACTTCGTCCTGCCCGGCTGACCGGTGTGCGCCCGCAACACGCGCCTCGTGCAGGCGCTGCGACCGCATTGGGAAGGGGACGTGGAGTTCTTCGAGGTGCGGGCGGACACCCGGGAGGGCCAGGCGTTGCTGCGCCGCTTCGGGATGCCCGGCACCCACGGCCTGGTGGTCCTCGACCGCCAGGGGGCCGTGATCGGGCGCAGCTTCGGGCACGACACGACACCGGAGCAGGTGGAGGAGATCCTGCGCCGGGCGGCCCGCTGAAATCCATCGATGGCTTTCGATGAATCGAAGGGCGTGGCGCCGGGACGGCTCCCGGAGGGTGGGGCTTCGGACAAGGCCCGGCACGGCGGGGGGCGTTTCGCTCGTCCCCCGGATGGGGGCTTCGCGCGACGACCCGCGCCGGTATCGGGAGACGCGGGCGTGCCGGGATGAATTCCGGCTTACATCCCGGCGGTTCGCCCAGATTTCCCTTCGAGGGATCCCGCAGGAAACGAGGAGGAACCCATTGACGACTGCGCCCCGGGAGGTGGTGCTCCCGATCATCGGCATGACCTGCGCCAACTGCGCCCGGACGGTGGAGCGGGCCCTGAAGCGGGCGCCCGGGGTGGTGGAGGCCTCGGTGAACTTCGCCGCCGAGCAGGCGGTGGTGCTCCTCGACCCCTCCGCGGCGGACCTCCGCCAGGCGGTGGAGCGCGTCCGGGCCGCCGGCTACGAGGTCGCCACCGCCACGGTGGAGCTGCCCATCCGGGGGATGGCCGACGCGAACGACGCCCGGGCCATCGAGCGGATCCTCCACCGCATCCCCGGCGTGCTGGAGGCGGCCGTCAACCTGGCGACGGAAAGCGCCCGCGTCACCATGATCGTCGGCGTGGCCTCGGTCCGCGACCTGATCCGGGCGGTCCGGGACGCCGGTTATGAGGTGACGGAAGCGGCGGAGGCGCTGGAGGGAGCCGGCGAGGACACCGAGCAGGCGGCCCGGGAAGCGGAGATGGCCCGCCAGCGCCGCCGCCTCCTCTGGGGGCTCATCTTCACCCTGCCCACCTTCTGGTTGAGCATGCAGTTCGACCTGCTCCACAACGTCATGCCCGGGATGGCCCGGCCCATGGGTCTGGATGTGCTGTTGCTGCTCCTCAGCACCCCGGTGCAGTTCGGCGTGGGATGGGATTTCTACCGCGGGGCCTACCGGGCGTTGCGGATGGGCACGGCCAACATGGACGTGCTGGTGGCCCTGGGCACCTCCGCGGCCTACTTCTACAGCCTGGCCGTGACGGTCGCCCTCCTTCTGGGGAGCACCGCCCTCGGCCGCTACACCTACTTCGAGACCGCCGCGGTCATCATCACCCTGATCGTCCTGGGGAAGTATCTCGAGGCCCGGGCCAAGGGGCGGGCGGGCGAGGCCATCCGCGCCCTGATGGCCCTGCAACCGGAACGCGCCCGCGTCCTGCGGGACGGCCGGGAGATCGAGATCCCCGCCGCCGAGGTCCGGGTGGGGGATCTCCTCCTCGTGCGCCCTAGCGAGCGCATCCCGGCCGACGGGATCGTCCTGGAGGGCCACTCCGCGGTGGATGAATCCATGATGACCGGGGAGTCCATCCCCGTGGAGAAGAAGCCGGGGGACCGGGTGCTGGGGGGCACGGTCAACACATATGGCCTGCTGAAGATCGAGGCCACCCGGGTCGGGCGGGACACGGTGCTGGCCGGGATCATCCGGCTGGTCCGGGAGGCGCAGGGGAGCAAAGCGCCCATCCAGCGGCTGGCGGACCAGGTCTCGGCGGTTTTCGTCCCTACGGTCATCGCCATCGCCGCGCTGGCTTTCCTGGGCTGGCTGCTGATCGGCGGGGCCGGCTTCACCCGGGCGATGGTCAACGCCATCGCCGTGCTGGTGGTCGCCTGCCCGTGCGCGATGGGCCTGGCCACCCCCACGGCGATCATGGTGGGCACCGGCCGGGGGGCGACGATGGGGATCCTCTTCCGCAGCGCCCAGGCCCTGGAGCAGCTGGGGAAGATCACCCTGATCGCCCTGGATAAGACCGGCACCCTCACCCGGGGACGCCCGATGGTCACCCGGGTGATCCCGGGCCCGGGATGGACCGTGGAGGAGGTCCTGCGGCTGGCCGCCAGCGTGGAGCAGGGGAGCGAGCACCCGCTGGCCCAGGCCGTGGTGGAGGCGGCCCGGTCCCAGGGGCTCCCGCTGGAGAAGCCGGTCGGCTTCTCCGCCCTGCCCGGCCGCGGCGTGCTGGCCCACCTGAACGGCACCCCCATCCGGGTGGGCGGGATCGCCTGGGTGCAGGCGGAGGGGGTGCGCCTCAACGGGCTGGAGGAGGCGGTCCGGGCGCTTCAGGAGCAGGGCCAGACCACGATGCTCGTGGCCCGGGATGGGGAGGCCATCGGGGTGATCGCCCTGGCCGACGCCTTAAAGCCCGAGGCGGCGGAGGCCGTCGCCGCCCTCCACCGGCTGGGGGTTCAGACGGCGATGATCACCGGCGACAACCGGCGCACCGCGGAGGCCATCGCCCGGCAGGCCGGCATCGACCGGGTCTTCGCCGAGGTCCTGCCCGGCGACAAGGCGGAGATCGTCCGCCGCCTGCAGGCGGAAGGACATCGGGTGGCCATGGTGGGGGACGGCATCAACGACGCTCCCGCTCTGGCCCAGGCCGATGTGGGGATCGCCATGGGGACCGGCACGGCGGTGGCGATGGAGACGGCCGACGTCACGTTGATGCGAGGGGACCTGCGCCTGCTGCCCCAGGCCGTCCGTCTCTCCCGGGCCACCATGCGCACCATCCGCCAGAACCTGTTCTGGGCTTTCTTCTACAACGTGATCCTGATCCCGGTGGCGGCCCTCGGTTTGCTCCATCCGATGCTGGCCGCAGGGGCCATGGCGTTCTCCTCCATCTTCGTGGTGACCAACTCCCTGCGCTTGCGGGGATTTCGGAGCTGAGGGGCGGCGGATGGCGAACCTCTCGCGGAGGTGCACCATGTCCATTCGGGGGATCGGCGGACGCGGCCGGACGATCGGGATCCTCGGGATCCTGCTCCTCACCGGATGCGGCGCCTCCGCCCCGGCGCGCCCGCCGGGCGGGCTGGGTGGGGAGGTGATCACCGTCTACAAGACCCCCACCTGTGGCTGCTGCGAGGAATACATCCGCTATCTCCGGGGCCATGGCCTCCCGGTGCATGGGGTGGAACGGGATGATCTGGCGCCCCTGAAGCGGCAGTGGGGGATCCCGGAGGCGATGCGGAGCTGCCACACGGCCCGGATCGGCCCTTATGTCGGTGGAAGGCCATGTGCCGGTGGAGGCCATCGCCCGCCTGTGGGCGGAACGCCCCTCGGCCCTCGGGATCGCCCTCCCCAGCATGCCGCCGGGGTCCCCCGGGATGGGCGGCGCCCGGACCGGGCTGCTGACCATTTATCTCATCGCCCCGGACGGGGCCGCTCACCCCTGGATGCAGTGGTGAACGCCCGCTTTCCGGGCCTCGCCGCCTTGTAGGACAACTGCTCGCAGTTGTCCTGCTTGGGTTTAAAATGAAGGGAGAGCGCGGGCGTCTCTCTCAGGCTTTCCCTCAGGTCTGGAAGCCTTTCCTCCCGAGGGAAAGGGCGCTCGGAGAAAGGGGTGGGCGATGGCGGAGGTTCGGACGCTGGCGGAGGTGCTGGATGCGTTGACCCGGCCCGGAGAGCTCTATGAGCGGCTCCCGGACGGCTCGGTGCGCTGTTACGCCTGTGGCCACCGTTGTTTGATCCGTCCCGGCCGGCGGGGGATCTGCCAGGTCCGCTTCAACCGGGACGGCACCCTCTACGTCCCCTGGGGATATGTGGCCGCCCTCCAGGTGGATCCCACGGAGAAGAAGCCGTTCTTTCATGTCCTCCCCGGCTCTTACACGCTGACTTTCGGGATGTTAGGCTGCGATCTGCATTGCAGCTACTGTTTCACCGGTGAAACCATTGTGGTGACTCAGCGAGGTCTTTTCTCTCTGGAGGAGCTTTTCCGTCAAGCCTTGCGGGTTCAGGCCAATCCGGATGGCGAGATCGGGTTCTTAGAAGAGGTGTACACGTTTTCCCATCTTGGGCGTCTGCGCAAGATCCGGGCCGTCTTTCGTCACCGGTATGAAGGGGACATCATCCGCATCGATCCGGCTTTTCTACCGGCCATCGAATGCACGCCTGACCATCGGTTCTTGGCGATCCCGCGCCCGCGCAGGGGGAAGATCCAGGAACCGGAGTGGATCCGAGCGGAACAGCTCTCTTCGGATTACTGCTTAGTGATCCCCCGTTCTTTCGAAGTCTGCTCAGGCGCATCGGCCCACGAGCTGGATGTGGCAATGTGGCTGGCGCAGGTCGTGGATCTCTCCCGAATGCGTCGGGGCAAAGGGGTAAGGACCCTCAGGGGCGCCTCTATGCGCGCTCACGCCGATGCAAACCGACGGGCCAAGCTCATCCGTGTGGAAGGGGATCGGGTCCGGGTGTTCAACGAACACGCTCCGGGGATCCCAGCCCGTTTGCCCTTGAACGAAGCGCTGGCGGAGCTGCTGGGATATTACTGCGCGGAAGGAAGCGTCTGGGAGGACGATCGGCGCGCCAATTCCATGATGATCACCTTCTCCTTCGGGCCCCATGAAGAAGAACTGGCCCGGCGAGTTTTATCCTTGCTTCGGGATCTCTTTGGCGTCGAAGGCATGCTCCACCGGCGAGAGACAACGGTTGCAGTGGTTGTTTACAAGAGCTCGCTGGGCCTGCTGCTCAAAGCCCTCTGTGGCACTCGCGCGCGCAACAAACGTGTCCCCGCGCCGCTGCTCTGGGCTCCTGAACCGGTTGTGCGAGCTTTCCTGGAAGCCTACGTGGCCGGCGACGGCACGATCTCCCGGGATGGCTATGTGGACGTTGCGTCGGTTTCGCCGCACCTTGCCTATGGGATCGCCTGGTTGCTTTTGCGTTGTGGTCGTTTCCCCTCGTTGCGCACTTACCCCACCACGCAGACTCCTATTCAAGGGCGATCCGTCCAGCGGGCCCAGTGGTTGCATCGAGTTCGCTGGCGCCTCCATGGTCAGGTCAGGGGCTGCTGGATGGACGAACGCTATTACTACATCCCGATACGGCGCATTGAACGGCGGCCCTTCTCCGGCTATGTTTTCAATCTTGAGGTTGAAGAGGATCACACCTATCTTCCGGGTTTTGTTGCCGCGTCCAATTGTCAAAACTGGCAAGTTTCCCAGGCCTTGCGGGATGAGGAGGCGGGAGTTCGCCCTGTTCCTGCGACCCCTCAGCAGCTGGTGGCCCTGGCGAAGCGGTATGGCGCGCAGCTGGTGGGGAGCTCGTATAACGAGCCGCTGATCACCTCGGAGTGGGCGGTGGCCATCTTCAAGGAGGCGGTCGCCCAGGGCCTGCGGTGCGTCTATGTCTCCAACGGCAACCTCACCCGGGAGGTGCTGGAGCATCTCCGCCCTTACCTGGTCGGCTACAAGATCGACCTGAAGAGCATGCGCGACAAAAACTACCGGGCCCTGGGGATGCCCTTGAAGAACGTCCTGGAAGGCATCCGCATGGTCTATGAGAGCGGCCTGTGGCTGGAGGTGGTCACCCTGGTGGTGCCGGGCTTCAATGACTCCGACGAGGAGCTGCGGGACGCGGCGGAGTTCCTGGCCTCCATCTCGCCGGACATCCCATGGCATGTGACGGCCTTCCATCCGGATTATAAGATGACCGACCGGGACTGGACGCCGGCGAAGACGTTGATCCGGGCGGCGGAGATCGGGAAGGCCGCTGGCCTGCGCTACGTCTACGCGGGCAACCTACCGGGCCGGGTGGGGCCTTTCGAGAACACGTATTGCCCGAACTGTGACGCCCTGCTCATCGCCCGCCACGGCTTCCGGATCCTGGTGGATCACCTCAGCGGGCGGGGGACCTGCTATCGCTGTGGGACGCCCATCCCGGGGATCTGGAAGTGAGCGCCCCGGATCCCCAGCGGCCGGTTCCGCGAGTTGCGGATTCCCTCCTTAGGGGTGAGACCCGCGTTCCGATCCTGGATCTGAGCGGGAGGAAGGTGTTTTGGCCCGTCTTCGAAAGCAGACCGCCCCCGAACGACGACGCGCGAAGGCTGGCGGGAAGACCCGGGAGAAGGCCGGTGGCGCCCGCAAGCCGGCGTCCGACCGTCCGTTCCGGCCCGCATGGCCGTTCTCTCTCACCCTGGATCAGCAGCTAGACCTGCTGGGCCTGATCCTTTTCCTGGGGGGGATCCTCCTGGGCCTCGGCCTGCTGAGCCTGGGTCCGAAGCCGGTGGTGGACGCGTTGACCGCTCTCCTCGGCGGAGGGGTCTTCGTCCTCCCCCTCGGGATGACGGCCAGCGGGGCGTGGCTCCTGATCCGGCGCTTCGAACAGGCCCCTCGTCCCCATCGCTCCCTGGTCCCGGGCTTGCTCATTCTCTACGGATGGCTTCTGCTGACGTTTCATCTCCTCGGAGGGGCGGGGGGCGCGGCCGGAGCCACCCTCGCCCGCCTCCTGCAAGAGAACCTGGGTCCCGCCGGGACCTGGCTGGTCGGCTTCGGCATGCTCTGGGCGGGCCTGATGCTGACCTTCCGTCTCCCGCCGGAGCGCCCGCTGGAGTGGGTGATCCGGGGAGTTCGCTCCCTCCGGGCGATCCGGCCATCGGCGCGCGCGGTTCGGATCCACCGCCCGACTCCCGCGCCTCCCCCGCCGGCTTCACCTCCCGCCCCGCCGAACCCCCCGCCGCGGATCCTGGGGGAGGGCGCGCCGGAGGCCCTTCCCTCGTTGGGGCCTGAAGCCCGGGAGGAGCGCCTCGAGGCGCCGCTGCCCATCGCCCCGGTGGGGCCGAAGTGGACCCTCCCCCGGCTGGAGGAGATCCTGGATCCCGGGGAGGAGGTGGAGATCGATGAAGGGGAGCTCCGGGAGAAGGCGCGGATCATCGAGGAGACGTTGCGCAGCCTGGGGGTGGAGGCCCGGGTGGTGGAGGTCCAGCGTGGGCCGACGGTGACCCTGTTCGGCCTGGAGCCGGGCCAGATCTCCCGGGGCGGGCGGGCCACCCGCGTGAAAGTGGCCCAGATCGCCGCCCTGGCCGACGATCTCGCCCTGGCCCTGTCCGCGCGCACGGTCCGCGTGCTGGCGCCCATCCCCGGGCGGGGCCTGGTGGGCATCGAGATCCCCAACGAGCGCCCCGCCCTCGTCCGCCTGCGGGACGTGATGGAGAGCGAGGCGTATCGCGCGCTGTCCTCTCCCCTGCGCCTCCCTCTGGGACAGACGGTGTCCGGGGAGCCTCTGGTCGCCGACCTCACGGCGATGCCCCATCTGCTGATCGCCGGGGCGACGGGCTCGGGGAAGTCGGTGGCCCTGAACGCCATCCTGGTTTCGTTGCTGTGCACCTGCACGCCCGAGGACCTGCGGCTGATCCTCATCGACCCGAAGCGCGTGGAGCTGACGCCCTATAACGGCATCCCCCATCTGTGGACGCCGGTGGTGGTGGAGATCGAGAAGGTCCCCCGGGTGCTTCAGGAGGCCATGCGGGAGATGGAACGGCGCTACCGCCAGTTCGCCGCCGTCGGCGTCCGGCACATCGCCGACTACAACCGGCGGATGGCGGAGCGGGGCGAGCCCCGCATCCCCTACCTGGTCATCGTGGTGGACGAGCTGGCCGATCTCATGATCACCGCGCCGGAGGAGACCGAGCGGAGGATCACGCGGCTGGCGCAGATGGCGCGGGCGACGGGGATTCATCTGGTGATCGCCACGCAGCGGCCGAGCGTGGACGTGGTGACGGGGCTGATCAAGGCGAACTTTCCGGCGCGGATTGCGTTTGCGGTGGCTTCGTCGGTGGACTCGCGGGTGATCCTGGACATGCCGGGGGCGGAGACGTTGCTGGGGCGGGGCGATATGCTCTTCCTGCCGCCCGACCAGGGCCAGCCCATCCGCGCCCAGGGATGCTTCGTCTCCGACGAGGAGATCCGACGCGTCGTGACTTACTGGAAGGGCATCCGGGGCCTCGCCCGACCGGTCCCGGAGCGTCGGGCGTCCCCGGTGCGCGTCCCCCGACCGGCCCCGGAGCCCGTCCCCGAACCCCCGGTGCGCGAGCCGGAGGAGGAAGGGGATCACGAAAGCGATGAGGTCCTGCTGCAGCGGGCCATCGAGATCGTGCGGCTTCACCGGCGGGCCTCGATCTCGCTGCTCCAGCGCAAGCTGCGCATCGGCTACAACCGGGCAGCCCGCCTGATCGACCTGATGGAAGCTCGCGGATGGATCGGCCCGCCGGAGGAGGGCAGCCGCTGGCGAGGCCTGGAGGGACTGGAACCTCCTTCGGATCCGGGCGAGGACTCGTGAGGGGAGCGCTCCCCTTCAAGATCCGGCCGATGGGATGGGCGGCGTGAGGCGGTGGGAGGGATTCCGCAGGCTCGGGATCCGGCGGGGGATCTGGGGAGCGGGGGGGCTCTTCTTCTTCCTGCTCGCCCTGGTAATGATGCGGGACGGAGCCTCCCGGCTGGCGCCTCCGCTGCTCAGCTCCGGCGGGCCGCTTTCGCCCGGACGCAGCCTGGGGCTGGGATGGCTGATGGCCTGCCTGGCCCTCAGCGGGTCGCCGGTGGCGGCGGCGGCCGTCAGCATGCAGGATGCTCATCTGCTCTCCCCAGCTGCCGCCCTCACCATGCTCACCGGATCCCGACTGGGTGCTTCCTTCGTCATCTTCCTCATCGGCTGGAGCTATGCCCTGCGAGGAGGTCATCGGCGGAACAGCCTGACGGCCGGCTTCGTGACGTTCTGGGTGACTGCGACCACCTATTTCCCTGCCACCGCCCTGGGGCTTCTCCTGCTCGCCTACACGCCGATCCGCTGGGTTCCTGTCCGGCTGCCGATGGATCTTCCGTCGCCCTTGAGCCCTGTCCGCGCGCTGGCGGCGGCGGTGGAGCAGGCCCTGCAAGGCGGGCTGGGGCGCCTGGCCGGCCGTCCCGTTCCGGAGGAGGTGGTGGGGGGCAGCCTGTTCCTCCTGGGTTTCTTCCTGATCGGCCTGGCGTTGCAGGCGCTGGATCGCGCGATACCGCTGCCCGTTTTGCGATCCCCCGGCGACGATCCCCCGGACGATTCGCCGTGGCCGATGTTCCGCGTCGGCCTGGCTGTCACCGCTCTCACCATGTCCGTGTCCGTCTCCATCGGGCTGCTGGTCCCCTCTGTCGCCCGCGGATGGATCCGTCGGGAGCGGCTGATCCCCTACGTGATGGGAGCCAACATCAGCACCTTCGTAGACACCCTCTTCGCAGCCCTGATGCTGGGGAACCCGGCCGCGGCGGGTGTGGTGCTGACGGAGATCCTGAGCGTCGGCTGGATCTCCCTGGGGATCCTCGCCCTGGGCTACGCATCTTATTGCCGCTTGCTCGCAGCCGTCTTCGAGGGCGGGCTGAGGCATCCGCTGCTCCTCGGGTTCTTCCTGGCCGCCTTCCTCGGTGTTCCCCTGCTCCTGCTGGCCCTCGGATAGACCTCCCCGCTCCGCGCTATAATGGGCTGATGTAAGGAAGCGCAGGCTTGGGGAAGGAGGAGCGTCGAATGCGCGTCACCGAGCCGGGTTACGTGCCGCCCTCGGAGGAATACTGGACCGCTCTGATGGAGCAGGGGGAGTTCGCGCGATGGCCGGCCCCGGAGGCCGAGCCGGAAGAGATCTGGGAGGGCCTGGGGATGGGGCAGGGACGCCCGATCCCGATGCCGGGGCCCTGGGATCTGGGAGCCGGGGAGCCGGACTGGCGGGCTGCCCGGGCCTGTCTGGAGTCGGGCCAGCCCCTTACCGTCACCGTGGTGGGCTACAACCGCGGCGGGCTGATCGTCCAGGCCGAAGGGTTGCCCAGAGGGTTCGTCCCAGCCTCTCATCTCCTGCACTTCCCCAACGCCCTGGACGGGCCCTCCCGCGCCTCCGCCCTCGCCCGGTATATCGGCCAGACCCTGCAGGTTCGGGCCATCGAGGTCGATGAGGTGGGCGGCCGCTTCGTCCTCTCGGAACGGCTGGCCCATCAGGATCCCCGCCGCGTCGAGGCCCTCTTCGCCGAGCTGCGGCCCGGCCAGGTCCGCCGCGGGGTGGTGACCAAGGTGACCTCCTTTGGGGCCTTTGTGGATCTGGGCGGGTTCGAGGGGCTGTTGCATCTCTCGGAGATGTCCTGGGGTCGGGTCAACGACCCCGGGGAGGTGGTCCGCGCAGGCCAGGAGCTCGAGGTGCTGGTCCTGGAGGTCAACCCTCAGGAGCGCCGGGTCCAGCTCTCCCTCAAGCGCATGCAGCCGGATCCCTGGGAGACCCTCCCGCAACGTTATCAGGTGGGCCAGGTGGTGGAGGGGGTGGTCACCACCGTCACGCATTTCGGGGCCTTCGTCCGTCTGGAAGAAGGCGTGGAGGGGCTTCTGCATATTTCGGAGCTGGGGGCGACGGTGGACCATCCCCGGGAGGCGGTGCGGGAGGGCCAGCGGGTGCGGGTTCGGATCCTGAGCATCGACCCGGCGGCCCGGCGGATCGCGCTGAGCCGACGCGGCCTGGAGGCCGACGTTTGATGGATCCGGAAGGATCTCGGTCAGGATGAAACGGCGCACGCGGACGATCCACGCCCGACCGGCTCGCGATCGCCTGCCCCGCGCGGGCCGGAACGGACAGTCCTCCTCGCCCACGCTGCCGGAGTGGGTTCGCCGTCTGGGCCCGCCCCGCTGGTATGGCACGCCGTCCTTCAGGCGGCGGGAGCGGCAGATCGTCGCCTGGCTGCTGATCGGCCTGGGGCTGTTCTCGGGGCTGACCTTGCTGGGGCTTAGCCCGGGCCGGTGGAGCGATCTGTGGGCCGGGTTGCTGCGGCGCCTCTTCGGTTGGGGCAGCCTCCCCGTGGCCCTGAGCTGGGTCGGAATGGGGGGCTGGATCCTCTTGCGGACGATGGGGCGGGCTCCGCTCCCGAACGGCTGGCGCCTCCTGGCCCTGGAGGTCGCCTCCCTGGGGCTGTTCGGCCTGGCCCACGGTCTGGCCTTGCTGGACGGCGGGGCGCCCTGGGAGATCATCGAGCGAGGCGAGGGTGGGGGAACCCTGGGCTGGCTGGTGTGGACGGCGGTCTCCACGCCGCTGGGACCGGGGATGGGGACGGTCCTTCTGATCGGGCTGACCGGGGTGAGCGGCTGGCTCGCGCTGGCCCGCTCCGGACTGCCTTCCCCGCCTCCGGTGGAAGCCCCTGCGCCGGCCGCGCCGGCGCCTCAGCCGGCCCCGGTGCCTGCGAAGCCCCCTGCGCCCAAGCCTTCCCGGCCGGCCCCGGCGGACCTGAAGATCGTCACCGCCTCGCCCTCCCGCCCCGCCCGGGTCAAGCGGGATCGGCGGCTGCCGCCGCTGGACCTGCTGGAGGAAGAGGAGCCGGCGGCGGTCTCCCCGGAGGAGATCCGGCGGAAAGCGGCCATCATCGAGGAGACCCTTCGCCAGTTCGGGCTGGAGGCCCGGGTGGTGGAGGCCACCCAGGGCCCCGCGGTCACCCAGTTTGGATTGCTGCCGGGCTACATCGAACGGCCGGGGCCGGAAGGCGAGGTGCGCCGCCAGAAGGTTCGGGTGGCCCAGATCGCCGCCCTGGCCAACGACCTCGCCCTCGCCCTGGCCGCGCCCTCCCTGCGCATCGAAGCGCCGGTCCCCGGCCGCGGCCTGATCGGCATCGAGGTCCCGAACCAGCAGATCCACGTGGTGCGCCTGCGGGGGCTGCTCGCCTCCCCGGAGTTCCGGAAGGTGGGCTCCCCGCTGGCCATCGCCCTGGGGCGGGATGTGGCCGGACGGCCGGTGGTGGCCGACCTGGCGGCGATGCCGCATCTGCTGATCGCCGGGACCACCGGCTCGGGCAAGTCGGTGTGCATCAACGCGCTGATCACCTGCCTGGTTTACAACAACACCCCGGAGGAGCTGCGGCTGGTCCTCATCGATCCCAAGATGGTGGAGCTGGTGCGGTGGAACGGGTTGCCGCACCTTTACGGGAAGGTGGAGTTCGAGATCGAGCGCATCGTGGGGGTGCTGCGCTGGCTGACCCGACAGATGGAGGAGCGCTACCGGCAGTTCGCGGCGGTCGGCGCCCGTAACCTGAGCGACTTCAACGCCCGGGCGGAGGCGGCCGGGGAGCCCCGGCTCCCGTATATCGTGCTGTTCATCGATGAGCTGGCCGATCTCATGATGGCGGCGCCGGTGGATGTGGAGCGGACCATCACGCGGCTGGCGCAGATGGCGCGGGCGACGGGGATTCATCTGGTGATCGCCACGCAGCGGCCGAGCGTGGACGTGGTGACGGGGCTGATCAAGGCGAACTTTCCGGCGCGGATTGCGTTTGCGGTGGCTTCGTCGGTGGACTCGCGGGTGATCCTGGACATGCCGGGGGCGGAGACGTTGCTGGGGCGGGGCGATATGCTCTTCCTGCCGCCCGACCAGGGGAAGCCGGTGCGGGTGCAGGGAGCCTACGTCTCCGACGCCGAGGTGGAGCGGGTGGTGCGCTTCTGGCAGGAGCGCTACGCCGATGAGCGGCCGGAGCCCGCCCCCTGGGAGGGGATGGTCACCCTGTTGGAGGTGGGCAGCGGGCGCGCCGTCAGCCGCATCGAGGGCGAGGAGATGGACGAGGAGGCCCTGCTGCGGGAGGCCCTGGAGGTCATCAAGCGCCATCGCGGGGCTTCCACTTCGTTGCTCCAGCGGAAGCTGCGCATTGGCTACCCCAAAGCGGCCCGCCTCATCGACCGCCTGGAGGAGCTGGGGATCATCGGTCCCCCGGAGGCCAGCGGCCGGCTTCGACCCCTCCTCATCCCGGAGAACTGGGAGCCACCCCCGGACTGGTTCCGTCGCGGATAAGCGGGACGGGCTTGACGCTTCCCCATTCCGTGTTAAAATGGAATTGCAGTCTGATCAAACGAAGCCAATGCAACCAGGGGCGCGGGATGCGCCCCTGTGTTGTTGATAAGGCGGGTGGGTCCAAGCCTGTTCCCAGCCGGGTGGTCAGGGAGAACGAGAGGATGGCCAAGAGCGAGCTGCTGCTTGCCGTCAACCAGATCGCAACGGAGCGGAACCTCCCCCGCGAGGTGGTGGTGGAGGTGCTCAAGGGCGCGCTGGCCACGGTGTTCCGCCGCATGACGGAAACGGCGAGCACCCAGGCCGTCGAGGTGGAGATCGACCTGGAGAACGGCCAGGTTCGGATCTTCACCCAGAAAACCGTGGTCGAGGAGGTCCGGGATCCGCGCGTGGAGATCTCTCTGGAGGAGGCGCGACGGATCCGTCCGGACGTCCGGGTGGGGGAGACCCTGCGGGTGGACGTCACGCCGGCGAACTTCGCCCAGCGGATCGCCGCCCAGAACGTCCGCCAGATCATCCTGCAACGCATCCGCGAGGCGGAGCGCGAGCACCTCTACCGCTATTTCTCCGAGCAGGAAGGGGAGATCGTCCACGGGGTGGTCCAGGCGGTCACCCCGCAGGGGGCCACGGTGTTGCTCGCCCAGGGCCGGGCGGAGGCCATCCTGCCCCGTAACCAGATGGTGCCCGGGGAGCGGCTCCAGCCTCATCAGCGCATTCGGGCCTACCTGGCTGAGGTGCGCCAGACGCCGCGGGGGCCGCAGATCATCCTCTCCCGGACCCACAAGAACATGATCCGGCGGCTGCTGGAGACGGAGGTGCCGGAGATCTACAACGGTCTGGTGGAGATCAAGGCCATCGCCCGGGAGCCCGGCCAGCGCACCAAGGTGGCAGTGGCCGCCACGCAGCCCAACATCGACCCCGTGGGCGCATGCATCGGCCAGCGCGGCATGCGGATCCAGAGCCTGGTCCACGAGCTGGGCGGCGAGAAGATCGATGTCATTGAGTGGCATCCCGACCCGACGGTCTTCATCGCCAAGGCCCTGAGCCCGGCTCGGGTGTTGACGGTGCACCTTTTTGAGGAGAAACGATCGGAGCGGACGGCCCAGGTGGTGGTGCCGGACGATCAGCTCTCCCTGGCCATCGGACGGGAGGGCTTGAACGCCCGTCTGGCGGCCCGCCTCACCGGCTGGCGGATCGACATCCATAGCCTCACCGAGGCCCTGGAGCAGTGGCTGCCGCGGGTGGAAGACCCCGAGCTGCGGGAGCGCATGGGCGAGGCGGCCCGCCTGATCCCGGCGATGCAGGAGGCGCTGGCCCGCCATAAAGCGCAGCCCAACCTCACCTGGACGGCCGAGGAGCTCCGGGATGCCCGGACCTTCCTGGAGGCCGCCTACCAGGCCTATATGGCCCGGCGGGAGGCCGAACGGGCTCGCCGCAAGGCCCAGAAGGAGGCCCGGGTCGAGGCCCCGCCGGCGGCAGAGGCCCTGGAGCCCGCTCCCGCGGCCGCCGAGGAGCTCCCGGAGGCGGTCGCAGAGGCCGCCCCGTCCCCGGAGCCGGAACCGGTCGCGGTGCAGGCGGCCTCCGCTTCAGAGCCGGAGCCGGTCGTCCTCCCGGAGCCCGCTCCGGACGCCCGGGAGGCGACCCCGGAGCCTGCCGAAGCGCTCTCCGTCCCGGAGGCGCTCCCGGAGCCCTTCGGGGTCCCCGAACCCGAACCGGGTGGGGTGGAAGCGGAGGTTGAAGCCGAAGCGGTGCTGGGAGAGGATGCAGACGAAGATGAGGAGGAAGAGGTAGAGGAACGCCGCCGGCGGAAGAAGGCGGGGAAGGCGAAGGAGCGCCGGCGGGTCCGCTACGAGGTGGACTTCGAGGATGAGACCTGGTTGCGACGCATGCGCGGCGGCCGGGTGCGGGACTGGCTGGAGGAGTAAGGCCTATGCGAGTTGTGGTGGTGGGTCCGCAGAAGGAGCTCATCCTCCTCTTCGGGGGCTCTTAGACGTGGTGCGGGAGCCGGATCTCTTGCCGCCTGCGGCGGCGTGCTTGACGCGGATCCTTTCGGGGGTGTGAGCGCGAGAAGGCCGGGAAGGCGCCGGAATGAAAGGCCTGGGGAAGCGGGCGCGGACGATTGAGGTGGCGGAGCTTTATCCTCCTCCGGGACAGTGGACGGAGGAGGAATACTTCATGCTCCCGGATCGCAATCGGATCGTGGAGCTCTCGGAGGGGAGGCTGGTGGTGCCGCCGCACCCGACATACAGCCATCAGACGGCGTTGCAGAACATCTTCCTGGCCCTCCATGCCTTTGTGCAGGAGCGCCGGTTGGGTGTAGTGCGCTTCGCTCCCCTCCCCGTCCGGTTGTGGGCGGGCAAGATCCGGGAGCCGGACGTCTTTTTCATCGCTCGCGAGCACATGGATCGCATCGGAGAGCAGGCCTGCGGGGTTCCCGATCTCGTAGTGGAGGTGACCTCCCCGGCCACCCGTCGGACGGATCGGGTGGAGAAGTTTGTGGAGTATGCCCGGGCGGGGGTGCGGGAATACTGGATCGTGGACCCGGAGGCCCGAACCGTGGAGATCTACGGGCTGGAAAGCGGCGCGTATGAGCTCGTTGGGAAGTGGGGGTCAGGCCAGCGGGCTCGCTCCCGGCTGCTGGAGGGGTTTGAGATCGAGGTGGATCGGATCTTCACATCATGAGCCGATGGAGATCGGCGCGATCCGGAGCGGAGCGCGATGGTCCGGAAACACATCCCGCAGCGCACATGCGTGGGCTGCCGGCAGGTGCAGGCGAAGCGGGAGATGATCCGCATCGTCCGCACGCCGGAGGGCCGCGTGCAGATCGATCCCACCGGCAAGAAATCCGGTCGGGGGGCGTATCTGCACCCCCGTCGTTCCTGCTGGGAGCGCGCTCTGAAGGACGGGCGCCTGGAGCATGCCCTGCGGATCGAGGCGATGCCGGAGGAGGATCGGATGGCCCTGGTGGCCTACGCCTCGACCCTGCCGGAGGAAGAGGACTGATGTGACCCGGAGCGGGGCATCGCGCGAGCCGGGCGCTCCCCGGCTTGTGAGGCCTCCCGGATCCGCCGGCACGGTCGGCCTGGGCCACCGTGCCGGTTTTCGTGCCGGTGTTCCGTGAGGAGCGGACCGGCTGGATGACGGAGATCACCGCATGGCCCGGCCCCTTCGAGGGCCGGGCGCGATTCAGGGCCTATGAAAGGAGGAGGGGATGCGGCAGAACGGTCGGAAGGAGATCGAGATCCCGGCGACCATCACGGTGCGCGAGCTGGCCGCCTTGATGTCGGTCAGCCCCATCGATGTCATCAAGGTCCTGATGCACAACGGCATCATGGCCAGCATCAATCAGCGCATCGATTACGAGACCGCTGCCCTGGTGGCCCACGAGTTCGGCTTTGAGCCCCGGGAGCAGCGCCCTCCCGAGGCGGTGGAGGAGGAAGGCCCTTCGCTGTTATGGCAACGCCTCTACGCCGGGGAGGATCCCTCCAAGCTCAAGCCGCGGCCGCCGGTGGTGGTGGTCCTCGGGCATGTGGATCACGGGAAGACCACCCTGCTGGATGCCATCCGGCGCACCAACGTAGCGGCCCAGGAGGTGGGGCAGATCACCCAGCGCATTGGCGCCTATCAGGTGGAATACAACGGGCGCAAGATCACTTTCCTGGACACGCCGGGCCACGAGGCCTTCACTCAGATGCGGGCCCGGGGCGCCCAGGTCACGGACATCGCGGTGCTGGTGGTGGCTGCCGACGATGGGGTGATGCCCCAGACCCGGGAGGCCCTGGCCCACGCCCGGGCCGCCCGCCTGCCGATCATCGTGGCCCTCAACAAGATCGACAAGCCCACGGCCAACATCGAACGGGTCATGAGCCAGCTCGCCGAGCTCGGCTTGGTCCCTCAGGAGTATGGCGGCGACACCATCGTGGTGAAGGTCTCGGCCAAGCAGCGCATCGGCATCGAGGACCTGCTGGAGGCGATCCTGCTGGTGGCCGAGACCCGGGAGATCAAAGCGAACCCGGACCGCCCGGCGGTGGGCACGGTGATCGACGCCCGGGTCGACCGGCGGGGGCCGGTGGCCACCCTCCTGGTCCAGAACGGCACCCTGAAGCAGGGCGACATCATCGTGGCCGGCGCGACCTACGGTCGCGTCCGCGCGATGTTCGATGACCGCGGCCGCCCGCTGAAGAAGGCGCCGCCCTCCACCCCGGTGGAGGTGCTGGGGCTCTCGGACGTGCCAGAGGCGGGGGATCTGTTCGAGGTGGTGGAGAGCGAGCGCCAGGCCCGGGAGCTCGCCGAGCGCCGGGCGGCGGAGCGCCAGCGCCAGCGCCAGGTCCGGCGGATGAGCCTGGAGGACCTTTACCGCCGGATGCAGGCCGGGAAGGTCCGGGAGTTCAATGTGATCATCAAGACGGACGTTCAGGGCTCCATCGAGCCCATCGTGGGCCTTCTACAGCGGCTGGTGGAGCGGCACGCTAAAGATCAGCTTCAGCTGAACATCCTCCACGCCGACGCCGGTGAGATCAGCGTTTCGGATGTGACCCTGGCCGCGGCCTCGGACGCCATCATCATCGGGTTCAATGTCCCGGTGGACGCGGCCGCGAAACGACTGGCTGAGAGCGAAGGGGTGGACATCCGGGTGTATTCCGTGATCTATCACATCGAGGAGGATCTGGAGAAGGCCCTGAAGGGGATGCTGGCTCCCACCATCCAGGAGCGGATCCTCGGCCACGCAGAGGTCCGCCAGGTCTTCAAGGTGAAGGGCGGCCAGGTCGCCGGCTGCTACGTCCGGGACGGGGAGATCCGCCGCAACGCCCTGGTGCGGGTCCTGCGAGGGGGCCAGAAGATCCATGAGGGCCGCATCGCTTCCCTCAAGCGCTATAAGGACGATGTGACCGAGGTGCGGGCCGGGTATGAGTGCGGCGTCGGGCTGGAGGGATTCCACGACTTCGCCGTGGGCGACATCCTCGAATGCTTCGTCCGGGAGGAGGTAAGCGCGGCCTGATCCCCGTCCAGGGGTCCGGCCGCCCCTTCTCCTCAGGGCATCGGGCGGGGAACCTTGACAAACCTCCCCACCCGTGTTACATATTCTTTGTGGAAAGGGCCGAGATAGCTCAGTTGGTAGAGCACCCGGCTGAAAACCGGGGGGTCGGCGGTTCGACTCCGCCTCTCGGCACTCCAGGCGGGCGTAGCTCAGCTGGTGGAGCGCCTCCTTGCCATGGAGGAGGTCGCGGGTTCGAGTCCCGTCGCCCGCTCTGTGGCGGCGTAGCCGAGTGGCCCAGGCGGGGGTCTGCAAAACCCCAGACGTGGGTTCGATTCCCACCGCCGCCTCTGCTCCACGCAACGCCCCGGGCCCCCAAGGCCCGGGGCGTTTTGCTCTCCGGCTCCCACCCTTTATCGATTCGGGTTCTGGCTCATGAAGCCAATTCGGCTTTCAGGGCATGCCCGTGAAATGATAGGATATCGCGGGGCGACAGAAGAGGAGGTGAAGGAAACGATTCAGACCGCCCCTTGGCAGCCCGCTCGACAGGGAAGATGGGAGTGTCGAAAGAATTTCGACTACGGACGGGATTGGAACGGCAAATTCTACACTACAAAGCAAGTCCACCCCATCTTTGTGGAAGAGTCCGATGAAATGGTCGTTATCACAGTCTATGTGTATTATTTCTGACGTGGGAGAGGTGATATATGAGGATCATGTATGATGCCGAGGTAGACGTGCTCTACATTCGTTTCCTGGAAACCACTGTGACCACCCAGCATGTCGCGGAGGGCGTGGCGATCGATGATGCGGCCGATGGGCGGATCGCCGGCATCGAGATTCTGGATGCCCGTCAGCGTTTCGGCGACCCGGAAGTGTTCCGGCGGGTTATCCTGGAGGATATCGCGCTGGCTCCGCCGGTCGCTGGCCGGAGGGCATAGCCGCAAGGCCCTTCCCGCCCCACGAGCGCGGACGAAGGGCTGGAAGCAGAAAGAGCCCGCGAGAGGTCCTCAAAAAGATCGCTACCCCGCAGTTCCCGAAGCCACGCCATCTGCAAGATGGATGGGCGCGCTTTCTTGCTCCAGTTCCTTAGGAGACACAACCGGGCGGTGGCCGAAGGAGGAAATTTCGATCTGCACCTTCTTGCCGGGGAGGCCCGCTTCTACCGCCGGGAGTCCGTCCCCCTGAGGCTCTGGCGGGGGATGCGGTTCTGCCAGTCGAAATAGCGAACGCGGGTCGGATCGTTGCGCTGGCGCTGGAGCCAGTCCTCGAAGGCCTGTTGCTGGCGGGCCTGGAGATACCCGGGCGCCAGCTCTCGGTCCTCTCGACCCGCCACGAAGGCGATATGAAAGCCTAGGGGCGAGGTGATCACCGGGGTCGTCGAAAGAACCGGCGTGGCGAAGACGATCTTCTCCAGCTCCGCCCCATATAGCGGCCCCAGCCCGCCCACCGGGGTCCAGCCCGCATCCAGGGCGGTGGCGCTCACCACCTTGCCCGCCTTCACCTCCTCAAATACCGGATCGAACCCCTCGCGCTCAATCCGACGGCGCAGCTCGCCGGCCAGCTCCGGGGTCTCCGCGGTGATCAGCCGGACGTTCACCTGCTCCTCGTGGGTCGGCACCTCCCGGGCGAAGGCCTCCCGGAGCTGCTGCTCCAGCAAATCGGCCTCCACCATGGCCCGGTAGTCCGCCTCCGTGATCCCCAGCTCCCCCCATTGCTTGAGCCGCGCCGCGTAAAGGGCCCGGAAGCTGGCTTCCGACATCGGCGTGGGCGTGGGAAATGGGGTCGCCGTAGGGGTGCCGGTGAGGACGGTCCCAACGGGAGGGGCGGCCGGGGGTGTCGGGGAGGCCGCCAGCGTGGGCGTTTCCCGGAAAAACCCGAAGCGCCGCTCGATCTCCCGATCCACCGCCTCCGGCGAAACCCGGATCCCCCGCCGTTCGGCCTCCTGGCGGATCAGCCGCTCGTCGATCATCTGCTGGAGGACCGCCCGGCCCAGGGCCACGGGGTCCTCGAGCTGCAGGTTGATCTGGTTCAGCTGCTGCCGGTAGATGGCTGCGATGGTGCCCTGCGTGGGATCGTTGGGGTCCAGCGCCGCGATCTCCTGCTGAAGGAAAGCGGCCTGCTGTTGCAACGCGGCCTGCGCGAACCGGAATCGCTTCTGGAACTCCCGGGTTGAGATGGGCTGGCCGTCCACAGTCGCCACCGGCTGTTCCGGCCAGATGGCCTGCTCATAAACCCATCCCCCTGCGATGATCAGCAGGGCGAGCAGGACGACCCCGCCGGCGGCGAGCAGAAGAATCCGCTGCAGGCGAGCTTCCTGTTCCGCCCGGGAGAGGGCCTTGCGGTTGATGCTGCTCGGTTTCCGGGCCATACCCTCGCCTCAGGAGCGCTCGGAGGATGCACCCATAAACTCCCCCGGCCCGGCGCTCGGTCGCGCGGCCGGGGGAGCATGCTGGAGATGCCGGAGGGCCCATGGGGCCCCGGGCTTCCGCAGGCGTTCAGGGACCGCCCCAGCCATACTTGCGGACGTGCTCGGCGGTGAAGGGCAGGAGCCCCAGATGGCGCGCCCGCTTGATGGCCACGGAGAGGCGTCGCTGATGCTTGGCGCAGGTGCCGGTCTGTCGGCGCGGCTTGATGCGCGCGCGATCGTTCACGAACCGGCGCAGCAGATCGACGTTCTTGTAATCGATGGCCACCCGCTCGACACAGAAATAGCACAGCCGGGGCGGCTGCGCGTAGCGGCGCGTCGGCGCGGCCTTCGCCGGGGCCGCGGGCGCCGGAGCCGGGGCGGCGCTCTCCACCGCCGCTTCCACCGCCTCCGCGCGTGGTGTTTCGATCTCCTTCCGATCTTCCGTCAAGGCGAACCTCCTTCCATGCGATCTGGGCATCCCCGGGCGCGGTCATGCCCGGCGATCTTCTTCGCGGCCAGCATAAAGATCTAGCGAATCCATCCCCCGCTTAAAAGGGGAACTCCTCCGCGTTCTCCTCCTCGCCCGCCTCCTCTGCGAAGGATGGCGAGCCGGCTTGACCTTCCCCCAGCACGATCATCTCATTGGCCACCAGCTCCGTCCGATAGTGCCGGCGGCCCTCCGCGTCCTCCCATCCCCGGGTCTGCAGGCGCCCTTCCACATAGACATACATGCCTTTGCGCAGGCGCTGCTTGCAGACCTCCGCCAGTCCACCCCAGGCCACGACGTTGAACCATTCCGTCTCCTCCCGCCGATCGCCGTTGCTGGCGATCCAGGTGCGGGTGGTGGCCACCGGGAACGTCGTCACAGGGCGCCCGTTAGGGGTGAACCGCATCTCCGGATCCCGCCCAACCTGGCCGATGATCATCACCTTGTTCAGCCCACGCATGGAGCCCTTCCCTTCTCTTCTCTCCGGATCCACGAGACGGCCTCGCCCCCGTTCAATCCTCATCCAGACGGACCAGGAGGTGGCGGAGCACCTCTTCGGTGATGCGCAGCGTGCGCTCCAGGGAGGCGGTCGCCGGCGCGGGCATCTCCGCCCGCATGAGGACATAATGCCCTTCCATCTTCTTGCGAATGGGGTAACAGAAACGGCGGCGACCCCAGGGGATGACCTCCTGGATCTGCCCACCGTTCGAGGTGATCACCCCTTTGATGCGCTCGATGGTCTGGTCCAGCTGCTCCGGGCTGAGATCCGGATCCAGGACCACCATCAGCTCATAAGGTCGAATGCGCGGCGCAGGCTGGATCAGCACGGAAATGACCTCCTTTCCACGGGTTTGCCCCCGCTCGGGGCGGGAGCGGAAAGGCGCAAAGCCGGAGGGTATCCTACCACATCCGGGGCGATTCGGCAACCATCTCGCGGGAGCTTACCCGAATCCGCCGGCGCTCAGAAGATATCCCAGGCTGTAGCCCAGGAGCGCTCCTCCGGCCAGGAACGGCAGCCCGGCCTGGACCTGTCGCCGGGCGCTCAGCCGGGCGGTCAGGAGCAGCTGCCCCGCCAGGATGCCGATCAGCGTTCCGATCGCCGGCCACGGGGCAGGATGTTCCCGCAAGGCGGAGAGCGTCAGCACGGCGGGCAGGACGGCATCCCCGAACCCCATGGCCAGGATGGGCCCTTGGGTCTTCGCGCGGGGGATCTCCAGCGGGATGATGAACAGCATGGGAAGGCGCTCCTCGAAGGCCCAGCGGGCCAGCTGCTGCATATGCCCCAGGACGTGCACGGCCAGCACGTCGTAGAGGATCATGATCAGAAGCAGGGCCGCAGCGGCCGGCGGGGGAAGCAGAGATCCCAGGTAGATGACGGCCCCGCTGCAGGCCAGGAGACCCATCAGGTTCGAAAGGGCCCAGGAGGAGCGCCGCCGTCCCTCCCGGATCAGGCCTACGGTCAGTCCTCCCAGCACGAGATCCGCCCAGACCGGCGGGGGAGCCGCGAGCAGCGCGGAGAGCAGCTCGTGCAGGGCGAAGAAAAACGCTGCCCCAAAGGAGGCGAGCAAGGCGAAGCTCAGGATCCGGGAGAGGAAACGTCGATCCCGCAGCTGCAGGAGGAGCGCGAGGAGGGCTCCTGTGGCGATTGGGATCAAGGCGAGAGGAACGGCGAAGACCACCTGCTCGCCGATCGGCCGGGCGGCCAGCCGTTCCGAGAGCTGGCGGATGGCTTCCAGGGCCTCCCCCGGGGCAGAGGTCTGGGAGTTCGGAGGGAAGCCGGACCCCAGAAAAGCCAGGAAGTGCACGGAGAGGAGGACGGCCATCGCCCCGCCGATGCCGGTCGGCCCGATGGACCCTGGAACGGGATCCGGCGCGTCGGCGGACGGCTCGCCGGCTTCCGGAGGCGGTGCGACCCGGGTGACCTGCAGGCGGAGCCCCTGCACCGCCATGACCCGAACCCGCTCGCCGGCCGCGATCCGTTCCCCAACAGCCCGGGCGGTCCACGTTTCTCCCCGCACCCAGACGGTTCCCTCGGGATCCAGATCCGTCTGGGCGATCCCCTCCGCCCCGATCAGGCGCTCCGGGGACCGAAGGGGAGAGCGCCGGCCCATCTGACGCATCAGGTGCGCCAGGCCGAAAGAGGCGGCCGCTCCTGTTAGGGCGGTCCCTATGAGGATCGCCGGGGCCACGCGTTGCCCGGTGCCGGGCGGCAGCAGGAACAGGCCGCCCAGGCCCAGGGCCAGGGCCCCGGAGAGCCCCAGATATCCCCCGCTCTGGAGGTAGAGCTCCCCCAGGAAAAGAAGGGAGCCCAGCAGGATCAGCAGGAGGCCGGCCGCGCTCACGGGCAGCCGGAGCAGGCCGATCACAGCCAGGCCCAGCAAGAGCACGGCCAGGCCCTCTGCCAGCCCGGTCCCCGGGATGCTCCACGCGGCGACGGCGGCCAGGATCCCGCCGACCAGAAGGAGATACGCGACGTTTGGATCCGCCAGACAGCCCCAGAGCAGCTGCAAAAGGTCCATGCGGGTTTCCGCCTCATCGCCTCATGTCTTGCGCAGGACGATGGCCATGGCCCCCTTCAGGCCCTCCAGGGCGGAGCGGCTCTCCGCGTCCATGGCGCAGGCGATGATACAGGCCTCCATATGGCTTTCCAGGAGCATCAGGATGGCTTGGTTGAGGGCGGACTTGACCGCCGCCAGCTGCACCAGCAGGCTGTTGCAGTCCTGGTGCTCGGCCAGCATCCGCCGGACGGCGGCCAGGTGCCCTTCGATGCGCGCCAGGCGGGCGTCTAAGGCGCGCTCCTGTTCGGGCGTGAGATACACCTGCACCTGCGGCCCTCCGGTCGTCCGGAGGAGGGCGTCCCGGGTCGGTTTGCGGCGCGATGAGGGTCGTCGGGGCATCCGGCCTCCTGATGGCGATCAGGGTCTTCTTCCAGCATACCACCGGAAGGTAAGTGGGGGAGCCAGGCCATCCCCCGGCGCCCGGAGCGGGGATCCGGCCCCTCTTGTCAAAACGGCCGGAGGTGGTTATAACTAATAACGCAGAGCCCGAACGGAGGGGGAGCGGCCTTCGAGCTCGGCGTGAGATCAGCGCTGGCCCCGCTGCGAAGAAGTCAGTCATCTCAAGGCTAAAAGGAGGAGGTGCGATGAACCGCTCACGTGCCTGGTGGTGGCTCTCGCTGGTCGCCCTGGTGGGCCTGGTGCTCTCGGCCTGCGCCCCGGCGGCCACGCCAACCCCGCAGGTGATCGAGAAAGAGAAGGTCGTCGAGAAGGTCGTCACCCCGACGCCGGTTCCTCGTAAGGTCCTCCGCCTGAACCTGGGCCCCGGTGACGTCCCGACCCTGGATCCCTCCCTGGCGACGGACACCTCTTCGATCCAGATCATCGAGCTGGCCTTTGTGGGCCTGACCCGCCAGAACGAGGAGACGGCGGCGGTGGAGCCCGGGATGGCGGAGCGCTGGGAGGTCTCGCCGGACGGCAAGGTGTGGACCTTCTACCTGCGCAGGGGCATCCCGTGGGTGCGCTGGAACGGCCAGGAGGTGGAGCAGGTTAAGGATGAGAAGGGCAACGTCCGTTACGTGACCGCCCACGACTTCTACTATGGGGCCATCCGCACCCTGGATCCCAAGACCGGCGGCGAATACGCCTACTTGCCGGCCTTCTTCATCGAGGGCGCTGCGGAGTTCAACGAGGGGACCATCACCGAGCCGGAGAAGGTCGGCATCAAGGTGATTGACGATTACACGATCCAGTTCATCTTGAAGGAGCCGGTGGGCTTCTTTGCCAACATCGCCGGCCTCTGGATGCTGCGGGCGCAGCCCCAGTGGTTGATCGAGGAGAAAGGCGATCGCTGGACGGAGACCGGCGCTTACCACTCCTATGGGCCCTACGTGATGAAGGAGTGGGTGCACGACAGCCACATCGTGATGGTGGCCAACCCCTTCTGGCCCGACAACATCCCCAGCGTGCCCAAGCCGAAGATCGAGGAGATCGTCTTCCGCATGCTGGATGAGTCCCCGGCCTTCGCTGAGTATGAGGCCGGCAACCTGGATGTGGCGGGCGTGCCTCTCTCGGAGATCGACCGGGTGAAGGCCGATCCCAAGCTCTCCCAGGAGCTGAAGATCGCGCCGATCCTGTGCACCTACTACTACGGCTTCAACGTCACCAAGCCGCCCTTCGATGATGCCCGCATGCGCCTGGCCTTCTCCCTGGCCGTGGACCGCAAGGCCATTGTGGAGAACGTGACCAAGGGCGGCCAGGAGCCGGCCCAGTGGTTCTCCCGGCCCGGTCTGCAGGCGGCGCCCACCCTCCAGACCCATCCCAACCTGGGCGTGAAGTATGACCCTGAGCGGGCCAAGCAGCTCTTCCAGGAGGTCCTCAAGGAGAAGTATGGCGGCGATGTGAAGAACCTGCCGCCGATCACCCTGATGGTCAACCAGGTGGAGGGCCACATCAAGATCGCCGAGGCCATCCAGCAGATGTGGAAGGAGGTCCTGGGCGTTGACGTGAAGCTGGAGACCCAGGAGTGGAAGGTCTACCTGAAGACCCTCCAGACCGACCCGCCGCAGGTCTGGCGGCTGGGCTGGTGCCAGGATTACCCCCACGCCAGCAACTTCCTGAAGGATGTGTTCTACTCCACCTCCGACAACAACCACACGAAGTGGGGGAATCCGGAGTTCGACCGCCTGGTCGATCAGGCCCTGCGGGAGACCGATGATAACAAGGCCCGCGAGCTCTACGCCCAGGCCGAGGACATCCTGGTGGCCAAGGACGCGGCCATCATCCCCATCTACTGGTACACCCGCGTCACGGTCACCAAGCCGTATGTGAAGCGGACCTTCTCGGTGCTGGGCGGCCTGGAGCACATCGAGAAGTGGGACATCCAGCAGTGAGCCTTGACGCCGGCAGGAGGGGGCGGCGCGCCGCCCCCTCCTGTTCAAACGAGCCGACATGAGGTATAACAGGGGAGGCCGGGGGAGAGGACCCTTGCCGGCCTCCCCTGTTTTCGGGAAGAGGAGATCGATCCGGAGCTCAGCCGAACGGAACTCCGTCTCAGGAGTGAGGGGAGATGCTCCGTTACATCGTGCGGCGGATGCTATGGAACCTCTTGGTGCTGTGGGTGATCACGGTGATCACCTTCGCCCTCATGCACGCGGTGCCCGGAGGGCCCTTCGACCGGGAGAAGCCGCTCCCTCCGGAGATCCGGGCGAACATCGAGGCCAAATATCATCTCGATAAGCCGGTGGTGATCCAGTATCTTTACTACATGCGCGACCTCCTGGTCCCCCGATATTCCCCCACTTTGCCGACCTCTCTCCAGGAGGACGCGCTGATCCGCTGGAAGATCGGGCCGGGCTATTTCCTCTGGATCAACCTGGGTCCGTCCTATTCCTCCCGCAGCCGCTCCGTCAACGACATCATCCGCCAGAACCTGCCGGTGTCCTTTGAGCTGGGCGTCTACGCCCTGCTGGTGGCCGTAGGCATCGGGATCCCCCTGGGCATCCTGGCCGCCCTGAACCAGAACACCTTCCTGGATTACTTCGGGATGAGCCTGGCGATCTTCGGGGTCTCGGTGCCGGTGATCGTATTGGGCCCGATCCTGGTCTCGGTCTTCGGGGTGTGGCTGAAGTGGCTGCCGCCGACGGGGTGGGGGACCCCGGCGCACGCCATCATGCCCTCCATCGCCCTGGGGCTGGCCAGCTCCGCCCTCATCGCCCGCCTCACCCGGGCCAGTTTGCTCCAGGTGATCCGGGAGGACTACATCCGCACCGCCCGGGCGAAAGGCCTCGCCGAGCGCCTGGTCATCGTCCGCCACGCCCTTCGGAACTCCCTCATCCCGGTGGTCACGGTGCTCGGTCCCCTCTTCGCCGCCCTGGTGACCGGGACCTTCGTGACGGAGACGATCTTCGGCATCCCGGGGCTCGGCCGTTACTTCGTCACCAGCATCACCAACCGGGATCACCCGGTGATCATGGGGACCATTTTGATCTACGCCATTTTCCTGGTGATCGCCAACCTGGTTGTTGACATCACCTACGCCTTCCTGGATCCGCGGATCCGTTACACCTGATCTTGAGAAGCGAGGTGGACGATGGCGACGCAGGCGATGCGTCGAGGGGCAGAGGCCCTCGCGGTTCCCACCCGTCGGCCGGTGGGGTTCTGGGAGGACGCCCTCTATCGGCTCTCCCGCAACCGGGCAGCCATGGTCGGGGCGGGGATCGTCATCCTGCTCGTCCTGGTGGCGATCTTCGCACCCCTCATCGCTCCCTATCCCTACGACAAGCAGGTGCTGACCGACCGGGATAAGGTCCCGGCCTGGATGGTGAAGGTCTTCCCCTTTATGCAGCCCTACGCGCGGATCAGCGACCGCTATCTGCTGGGAGCGGACTACGTGGGGCGGGACCTCTTCAGCCGCATCATCTACGGGACCCGGGTGTCCCTGACGGTGGCCTTCGTGGGGCCGCTGATCAGCCTCATCGTGGGGACCACCTACGGTCTGATCTCGGGCTACTTCGGCGGGCGGCTGGATAACATCATGATGCGTCTGGTGGATGTTCTCTATGCTTTCCCGGGGTTGCTGTTCATCATCCTGTTGATGGTGTTCTTCCGTCAGGTGCCCCAGGAGGCCCGCTCGGTCTGGGACGCCATCCGGATCCAGATGTATAAGATCGACGCTGCCTTCGGTGGGATGTTGTTTATCTTCGTGGGCATCGGGCTGACGGCCTGGGAGAACATGGCCCGCCTGGCCCGGGGGCAGGTCCTCTCGGTCCGGGAGAAGGAGTTCATCGAGGCCGCCCGGGCCATCGGGGCGGGGCACCTGCGCATTATGTTCCGCCACATCCTGCCCAACATCATCGGCCCCCTGATCGTGGCCGAGACCCTGGCCATCCCCTCCTACATCACCACCGAGGCCTTCCTGAGCTTCATCGGCCTCGGGGTGAACCCGCCGACCCCCAGCTGGGGGCTGATGATCTCCCAGGGCGCCCAGGCGATCCGCACCTATCCCAACCAGGCCCTGGCCCCCGCCCTCGCCCTGGCCATCACCATGTTCGCTTTCAACTTCCTGGGGGACGGCCTGCGGGACGCCCTGGACCCGCGGATGCGGGGCACGCAATAAAGGGAGCTCTCCCATACTCCCCGGGCCGGGCGATCCCGGCCCGGGGATTCTCGCACTGGATCCTCACGGCGGAGGCTGCGGATGGGACGCCTGATGAGCGAGGTGGCCATCGTCGGGGTGGGCTGGAGCGGCTTCCGATCGATCACCCCCGACCTCTCCTTCCGGGAGATGATGTTCGAGGCCGCGGCCATGGCCTACGCCGACGCAGGGATCCATCCCCGCCGGGACCTGGACGGCCTGGTCACCGCGGAGGAGGACTTCCACGAGGGCATCGCCATCAGCGACGAATACGTCCCGGACCAGATGGGGGCGGTGCTGAAATCGGTGCACACCATCGCCGGCGACGGCCTCCAGGCCCTGGCCGCGGGGGTGATGCAGATCGCCGCGGGGGCCGCCCGCATCCTGGCCGTCGAATCCCACAGCAAGGCCAGCAACATCCAGAACCTCCCCCAGATCACCGCCCTGGCCATGGACCCGGTCTTCCAGCGCCCTCTGGATGCCCACCCCCTCTTCATCGCCGGGCTGGAGATGCGCCGCTACCTGGAGGCCACGCGCACCCCTCTGGAGCATGTGGCTCGGGTGGTGGTCAAGAACCGGCGCAACGCCATGCGCAACCCCCGCGCCGCCTTCCCGGCGGATCTCACCGTCGAAGATGTGCTGAGGAGCGAGCCCCTGGCTGAGCCCCTCACCCGCCTGATGGCCGCCGAGCCGGCCGACGGATGCGTGGTGATCGTCCTGGCGCGGGGGGATATCGCCCGCTCCCTGACCGACCGGGCGATCTGGATCCGCGGGATCGGATGGGCGACCGACTCCTACACCCTGGAGGGGCGGGATTGGGAGGGCGCCCGTTACCTCCGCCGGGCGGCCGAGATCGCCTATCAGCAGGCCGGGATCCGTTCGCCCCGCCGGGCCTTCGATCTGGTGGAGATCGACGACACGTTCGCCTATAAAGAGCTCCAGCACCTGGAAGCCCTGGGCCTCTGCCGTCCCGGGGAGGCCGGATGGTGGACGGCCGAGGGGGCGACCGAAATCGGGGGGGAGTTGCCGGTGAACCCCTCCGGCGGGTGTCTGGGGGAAGGCCATCTCCTGGACGCCTCCGGGCTGGCCCGGCTGCTGGAAGCGGTGCTCCAGCTGCGCGGGGAGGCCGGTCCCCGGCAGATCCCGCACGCCGGCACGGCCCTGGTGGCCTCCTGGCGCGGGCTGCCCACCGCTACCGGCGCGGTGGCCATCCTGAGTCGGGAGCCCTGACGATGGGCCTTGCCCGGATGTCCCCGGAACGCTTGTCGGTGAACACTGGCCCTTCGGGCCGACCCGCCATGCCTCCCTGTGGCCGGGCCAGAAGCATCGGGGCGGCGCCTCGAACGGTCCGCCGCCGGGAGGAGGGGGAGAGGTTCCCCGCGCCGCGGGATGAACTTCCCCGCGATCGGCCGGAGGTGCCCATGCATCCGGAGGAGCTGCGCGGAAGGCTGGAGCAGCTGGAGAACGAGGTCCTGATGCTCAAGCACGTGCTGCGCTTCATCCTGGCCGCTCACCGCCGCCATCTTCCCTCCTTCTCCGGCCAGCGGGTGGACCCGGAGCTCGTGCGCCAGGTGCGACGGGAGATCCAGGCCCGGTGGCATGAAGAGTGGGAGGATCTGATCCCGCCGAAACCGAGGCTCCTGTGAGAACGTACGTTCTGGATACTCACGCCCTGATCTGGTATCTCACGCGGGATGAGCGGCTCAGCCCGGCGGCCCGGCAGGCTTTCCGGGAGATCGAGCGAGGGGAGGCCAGAGGGCTGATCCCCATCGTCGTCCTGCTGGAGCTGATCCGGATCGAGGAGAAGGAGCTGATACCGCCCCTCTGGGAGGCCGTCCTGGCCACGCTGCTCGGCGGGGGGAGATTCGAGGTGGTGCCCCTGGACCTCAACCTGTTGGCGCTGGTGCGGGAGCTGCCGGAGATCGAGGACCTGCACGACCGGGTGATCGTGGCCATCGCCCGGCGCTATGAGGCGGTTCTGGTCACCTACGATGAGATCATCCGGCGCTCCGGCCTGGTGGAAACCCTCTGGTGATGCGGATCTGCCCGAGGAGGTAAGGCCAAATGGCGGGACGGCGAGTGGCCATCGTCGGTGCGGGGATGACCAAGTTCGTGCGCCGGGCCCTGGAGACCGGCCCGGAGCTGGCCTGGGAGGCCGCCCACAAGGCCCTGGAGTCTTGCGAGATGACCCTGGATCAGATCGACGCGGTCGTGCTGGGCTCCGCCCCCGATGCCTTCGATGGGGTCCATATGAAGGTGGAGTATCTGAGCCCGGGGGCAGGCGCCTGGGGCAAGCCCACCATCCGGGGTTACGTGGGCGGCGGGACCGGGGTCTTCGCCGCCATCCAGGGCTGGTATCACATCGCCAGCGGGATGTTCGACACGGTGCTGGTGGTGTGTGAGGAGAAGATGTCCTCCTGCCACCCGCACCCGCAGGCGGCCTTCAATTACATCTTCGATCACACCCTGGAGCGCCCCCTGGGCCCCAACCTCCTGTGGATCTTCGCCCTCGAGATGAACGCATATATGACGAAATACGGGCTCACGAAGCGGGACATCGCGATGGTGGCGGTGAAGAACAAGCGCAACGCGGCCGACCATCCGGCGGCCCAGCTGGGCGATCCGAACATCACGGTGGAGGATGTGCTGAACTCAGAGGTGCTGGCCTGGCCGGTGCAGCGGCTGGACGTCTCCCCGACCAGCGACGGGGCGGTGGCCATCGTGATGGCCGCCGAGCATGTGGCCCGGCGGGTGACGAACAAGCCGGTTTGGGTGGAAGGCGTGGGCTGGTCCCTGGACACCCAATACTGGACCAACCGGGACCTCTCCTACCCCACGTATGTGGAAGAAGCCGCCCGCAAGGCCTACGCGATGGCCGGCATCAAGGAGCCCCGCAAGGAGATCCACATCGTGGAGCCCTATGATCCCTTCGATTATAAGGAGCTGCATCACCTGGAGGGGCTGCTGCTGGCGGATCGCGGGAAGGCTGCTGAGCTGATCGCCCTCGGGATCGCCAACCGGGATGGGGACATGCCGGTCACGCCCTCCGGGGGACTCTTGGGGGTGGGCAACCCCATCTCGGCCGCCGGCCTGATGAAGGTGGCCGAGATCTTCTGGCAGCTCCGGGGGGAGGCCGGCAAGCGCCAGGTGCCCGGCCAGCCCCGACGGGGCCTGGCCCAGGCCTGGGGGGATCTGATGCAGGTCGGCACGGTGATCATCCTGGGAA
>OGCB01000018.1_pt1 | contig 57360 bp, 58 predicted proteins | sample 1570031 | NCBI WGS metagenome assembly OGCB01 (sample SAMN05518655, study PRJEB24509) | hot springs metagenome | isolation source: Octopus Spring Streamers, Yellowstone National Park, Wyoming, USA | place: USA:Octopus Spring Streamers, Yellowstone National Park, Wyoming, USA | collected 2011-10-11 | reverse complement strand
TAAAATTAGGATAAGTTGAATATAGTAAATCTATTGTTTTTTCTATGTTTTTAAGATCAGCTATTCTTTTACTATCTCTTGCTTTTTTAAAGATTTCTGTAGGTTTTATTGTTGCTATAAGGATAGTTACTAATATAGAGATGATAGATAAGACAATGATTAGTTCTATAAGAGTAAAATAAGAAGATTTAAGGATATTTTTATTGTTATTATTTTTTCATTTATTTTTTTATATTATAAGGAAAGATTTAAAAATGCAAGATTGCACTATAAGGACATATGTCCCAATACTCCAAAGATAAAAAATATAGATTTTTACTATATGAACGTATGTATCGATAGTACAAAAGAAAACTAAAAATAAACAAATTTAAAAATAATATGTACTATACGGACATATGTTCTGATAGTGCAATTATGGATTTATTGAAGTTTATAAGTATATTTTGAAGAAATTTTTTTGCTATTTGGAATAAAAGATATCAATATGGGGCTATTCGGACATATGTTCGTATAGTACAGCTATATATTAATTTGAGCTAAATTCATCTTTCACTAAAGTAAACACAATATAGAAGACCATTGATCTTGATTCTTTCTAGAATCAAAACGAAATTTGTAAAATTACATTACAGATGGTTCTGATTTATGGCAGATGCTTTAACAAATTTTACAAATACTTTTTCAAATTTAATTTAGGATGTCGGACGTCCAAATATTTTAAAAGTGATAAGGAAAAAGAGCTTACAAAACCTTGATTAGCTTTATAAGTATGTTATAATATTTATAAGAAGATTAGCAGGGTGATATTAAGGGCGCTATAATTAATAGAGGCTTGGCACTTCTGTCCGAGCCTCTAAAAAATAAAATGAAGGTAAAACCATTAAGTGATTATGTTTTGGTTGAACCAATAAAACAAGAAGAAATAACAAAAGGAGGTGTTTTAATACCAGAAACAGCTAGAGAAGATAGGGCTATAAGAGGTAAAGTTGTAGCAGTAGGTCCAGGTAAATTAAATGATAAAGGAGAAAGAATTCCTTTAAGCGTCAAAGAAGGACAGATTGTTATTTTCAAAAAATATGCCCCAGATGAAATAAAAATAGATGATAAAGAATATTATTTTATTAGAGAAGACGATATTATGGCAATTATAGAAGAATAAAATTACAGGTCACACTTCGTTGGCCTGTAATTTTTGAAAATTAAAATGGCTAAAGCAATTTTATTCGATGAACAAGCTAGAAGAAAAATTTTAAAAGGAGTTAATAAAATAGCTAATGCAGTAAAAATAACATTGGGCCCCAAAGGAAGAGCAGTAGTTTTGGATAGAGGTTATGGAGCTCCTGTTATTACCAGGGATGGAGTTTCAATTGCTAAAGAGATAGAATTAGAAGATAAATTTGAAAACTTAGGTGCTGAATTGATAAAAGAAGTAGCTTCAAAAACTAATGATGTTGCTGGTGATGGTACAACTACTGCAGCATTATTAGCTCAGGTTTTGATAAATGAAGGATTAAAAAATGTTTCTGCAGGAGTTGATCCTGTAAGTATGCAAAAAGGTATGGAAAAAGCAATAAATCTTGTCCTAGAAGAACTTAAGAAAATTTCTAAACCAGTTTCTGGAAAGGAAGATTATGCTCATGTAGCCACTATTTCTGCTAGGGATCCAGAAATAGGTAATTTGATTGCAGAAGTTATTGAAAAAGTAGGAAAAGATGGGGTAGTAACAGTTGAAGAAGGACAGACTATAGGAATTACTTATGAACTTGCAGAAGGAATGCAGTTTGATAGAGGTTATATTTCTCCTTACATGATTACAAATCCCGAAAGAATGGAAGCAGTTTTAGAAGATCCATTGATTTTAATAACAGATAAAAAATTATCATCCATTCATGATTTAGTGCCTTTACTTGAGAAAATTGTTCAATCAGGAAGAAGACCATTGTTTATAATTGCAGAAGATGTAGAAGGAGAAGCTCTTGCAACTTTAGTTGTTAATAAATTAAAAGGTATCTTACTTTCTGTAGCTGTAAAAGCCCCTGGATTTGGTGAAAGAAGAAAAGAAATTTTGCAAGACATTGCTATATTAACAGGAGGTCAATTAATTTCCGAAGAATTAGGATTAAAACTTGAAAATACAGATATTCATCAATTAGGAGAAGCAAAAAAAGTGATAGTAACAAAGGATAATACTACAATTGTTGGAGGGAAAGGTAAAAAAGAAGAAATAGAAAAAAGAATAGCTCAAATAAGAAAACAATTAGAAACTACAACATCAGAATATGAAAGAGAAAAATTACAAGAAAGATTAGCTAAATTAGTTGGAGGTGTTGCTGTAATAAAAGTAGGTGCTCCAACAGAAGTTCAACAAAAAGAATTGCAACATAGAGTAGAAGATGCAGTCCATGCTACTAAAGCAGCTATCGAAGAAGGTATAGTTCCGGGTGGTGGTGTTGCCCTTATAAGATGTTTACCAGCTTTAGAAAAATTAATAGAGGAACTCTCTAAGCAAAATATTGCTGAATATATAGGGGCAACAATTGTTAAAAAAGCAGTTGAAGCTCCATTAAGACAAATTGCTTATAACGCAGGCCTAGATCCATCTGTAGTTGTAGAAAAAGTCAAAGAAGGTAAAGATGATTTTGGTTTTAATGCAGCTACTTTACAATATGAAAACTTATTCAAATCTGGTATAATAGACCCAACTAAAGTTACCAGAACTGCTTTACAAAATGCTGGTTCGGTTGCGAGTTTGCTCTTAATTACTCATGCAGTAGTAGCAGAATTACCAGAGAAAAAGAAAGAAAAACAATACGAATCCTCTGAAGTAGAAGAAGAATACTAATAAAAAGTTCTGTTAAAATTATTTAAGATGATTAAAAAAATATTAGCTAATGTGATTTTGTTGTTGTTATTTTTATCTGTGATTGTTTTAGCATTTTATTATTACGGTGAAGTACAAAAGAAAAAATTATCAGAAAATAAAATAAAAGTTATTGCTACTGTTGGTGCTATAGCAGGTTTGTTAAAAGAAATTGGAGGATTAAGAGTAGAAATAATAAATTTAGCTAAAGGAGAGCATGCTCATGAAGTGCAAATTTTACCACAAGATATTAAGAATATTCAAAAAGCAAAAATAATCTTTAAGATAGGATATCGTTTAGACGATTGGATAGATAAAATAGCGAAAGAAAATAATATCCCATTAAAACAATTAGATAAAAATATTGATTTAATAAAAAATAAAAATGAAATAAATCCTCATTATTGGCTTTCTGTAAAAAATTTAAAAAATATCGCAAAAGAAATTTATATTTCTTTAGTTGATTTAGACCCAAATCACTCTGATTATTACTTTAAAAATTATCAACATTTAATCAAAGAATTAGATAATTTAACTATTTACGAAGAAAAATTTAAAGATATTAAAAATAAAAAAATTATTGTTACCCATGTGGGGTTTGATTATCTAGCCAAGGAATTAGATCTAAATATTGTTGGCTATTTGAAAACTGAAGAGGGGCGAGATTTATCTGTTCAAGAATTTTACAATTTAATTAGAAAAATAAAAGATGAAAAGATAAAAATTTTAATTGCAGAAAAGGGGTTTCTTACTGAGTCAGTGAAGCAATTTGCTAAAATTTATGACCTTAAAATAGTAGAAATTGACCCTCTCGAAGTTATGGATATAGATAAAGAAAATATTGTAGATATAATGAAAAGTAATTTAGAAAAATTATATGAAAATCTTAAATGAAAATGTTAGAAGTAAGAGACTTATCAGTTGAAATAGAAAATAGACTTATTTTAAAAAATATAAATTTTGAAGTTGAAAAAGGCGATGTTTTAGCAATAATCGGCCCTAATGGAGCAGGAAAAACCACTCTTTTAAAAGCAATTCTGGGATTAATTCCTTATAAAGGTGAGATTAAATATAAAAATGATGATATTAAAAAACACCTTGATGAAATATCATATATACCTCAAAAATTTGAATTTGATAAAACTATACCACTTACAGTAGAAGAATTTCTCTATCTTACATTAAAAAAAATAGATCAAAATAAAAAAGAACATACAATTAAAGAAATTGGTATCTGGAACACATTAAATAAAAAAATAGGGGATCTCTCTGGTGGTGAATTGCAAAGAGTTTTAATAGCTAAAGCTGTATTAGAAGAACCTGAGTTAATGTTATTAGATGAACCAACAACAGGAATTGATATTGAAGGAGAGAAAAAATTTTATGAGCTTATTTTACATTTAAATAAAGATCATAAAATAACTATAATTTTTGTTTCCCATGAAATAAATATCGTATACAATTTTTCTAACAAGGTAATTTGTTTAAATAAAGATCTATTGTGTTTTGGACCTACTGAAAAAGTTCTTACAGAGAAGACAATTAAATCACTTTACGGAGAAGAAGCGATTTACAAATTACATGAGCATAATAATTAAAGACCTAAAAAAATTCGCTGAGCTTTTAAAGGAAAATGTAAAAAATAAAAATATTTTAATTGTTTCTCATATAAATCCTGATCCAGATACATTAGGAAGCCAAATAGCTTTAAGCTATATTTTAAAAAATTTATCCAATAATTCACTGATCCATCTTTATAATAGAGATATCAAAGAAGACCGAAGCCTTTTTTATTTTTTGCAAAATTTCAAAAAAATAAAAAATTATATACCCCGAAATTTTTATGATATAGCAATTGCAATAGAACCATCAAATTTTGAAAGATTAGGATTAAAAAATGTAAAATTCAATAAAATTTTTATAATTGATCATCATTCTTCTTTTAACAAAGAAAGCTTTAAACAATTTGATAGCTATATATACTTTGACCCTACCAAAGATGCATGTTCTTCTATTATTTATAAGTTAGCAAAAATTTATAATGTTAAACCAAATTTAGAATTTAAAAAATCTATTTTGGTCGGAATATTAGCAGATACTTTATTTTTAAGGTATGCAAAAGATAAAGAAAGCTTAAAAATAATTTATGATATCTTTGATGAAAATATAAAATTTAGAGAAATTTATAAAATTTTATTCAGTTTTGAAATAAAAGATAAAGGAATAATCGAAAAAGTATTTTCGCAAATCAAATTTTATAAAAACAAAAAGACAGCAATAATAGATTTATCTAATTTTAAAATTAACAAAAGAAAAAAAGGAATATTTTATGAATTTTTAAGATTTTTTAAGGACATAGATATTTATATATTTATAACGAAAGAAAAAAATCAATATGAAGTTCATTTAAGATCAGATGTTTTTGATGTTTCTAAGATAGCAAAAAAATTTAAAGGAGGTGGACATAAAAATGCTGCCGCCTTTAGTTTTTTAGGTGACAAAAACAAAATATTAAAAGAAATATTAAATCAAATATAAAATGGAAGGAATAATTCTTTTTAATAAACCATCGGGTTATACTTCTTATCAAATTGTAGAATTTTTTAAAAGAAAGACAAATAAAAAAGTTGGTCATGGCGGAACGTTAGATCCTTTAGCGGAAGGTCTTTTAATTATAGGCGTTGGTGAATATACTAAAGAATTAACAAAATTTTTAAAAAATTCCATTAAAGAATATATTTGCACAATCAAATTAGGATATATTTCGAATACTTATGATAAAGAAGGCGAAATAATTAAAACTAATAAAGAAATTCCAAGTTTCGAAAAAACTAAAGAGATATTAGAAAGTTTTAAAGGCAAAATATTACAAAGACCTCCTATTTATTCTGCTATAAAAATAAAAGGAATACCTTTATATAAATTAGCAAGGGAAGGGAAGAAAATCGATGTTAAAGAAAGAGAAGTTGAAGTTTATGATTTAGAGGTTTTAAGTTTCCAAAATGATTTACTTACTTTAAGAATTAAAGTGAGCTCAGGATTTTATGTAAGATCTTTTGCAAATGAGCTGGGAGAAAAATTAGGATGCGGAGCATATTTAGAAAAATTAATAAGAACAAAAATAAATAATTTTGACTTAGAATTTGCTTTAACCTTTGAAGATTTTGAAAAAGATTTTTTAGAATTTCAAGCAAAAATTTATGGAAAAGTACAAGGAGTAGGGTACAGATATTTTACAGAAAAGATTGCTAAAAAGTTGAATATCTTCGGTTATGTTAAGAATTTAGAAGACGGCACAGTAGAAGTAGTAGCTCAAGGCAAAGAAGAAGATCTTCAAAAATTTATTGAACAATTAAAAATAGGTCCATTTTTAGCTAAAGTAGAAAAAATAGATATAATATTTAAAAAACCTACAGATATCTATTTATATTTTGAAATAAGATGATTGAGCATGGAATAGAAAATTTATATACTAAAAAAATTGTGATTAAAAATGCTTTTTGGTTGTATTTAGGATTCGGTTTAAATAAGCTCTTAAAAATATTAATAATAATCTTAAGTGCAAGAATTTTAGGTCCTGAAAATTATGGAGCATTTAGTTATGCATTTTCTTTCTTAGGTTTATTTTTTTTAATATCAGATTGGGGAATTTCATCTTTGTTAATAAGAGATTATCAGCAAAAGAAAGAAAAAGAAAAAATAATTCAAACAGCTTTTACGGTTAAATCTTTATTAATAACCATATGTAGTATTTTAGCTATTTTGGGCTATTTTATCTTAAATAATGAAAATGCTAAAAGTGTTTATTTTATTTTGCTTATCGTGCAAGTTTTAATTAACTTTAGAGATTTTTTAAATACTTTATTTAAAGCAATTCAAAAAATGGAATATGAAAGTATAGGTATATCAATTGAAAGTATTGTGATTTTAATAATTGTAATAACTTTAGTAATTAAAATTCCCCTAGTAATTAGTTTAGGTATAGCATACCTTTTAGGTGTTTTAATAAGTTTATTTTCTACTATCTTATTCGCCTTTAAGTATAACTTTATAAAAAAACTAAAATTTTCTTTTAACAAAGAAAACTTAAAATACTATATAAAAAATGGGACTCCTATGATGTTATACGGCTTTTTAGGTTTTATATTCTTTTCTACGGATCATTTGATAATAGGTTATTTTAGAGGTATGTATGAATTAGGTCTTTATTCTATTGCAACTAAAATTATTTTAAATTTGAATCTAATTCCAGGAATAGCTATGGTTGCTCTTTTGCCTTATTTTTCTTTTCAAATTTTTAACAAAGAAAAATTATATAAAATTTATAAAAAAATATTTTTAGGAATAATTTTAATAAGTCTACTTTTAATTATTTTTCTAAATATTTTTATAGATCCTTTAGTAAAAATTTTATTAGGCTCTAAATATCTTTTATCTATTCCTATTATAAAATTCTTAAGTTGGACAATCTTATTTTTGTTCCCTTTAGTTTTATTAGACAATATAATTTTTGTTTTTAATAAACAATGGCTGAATTTTTATTTAACTATTGGCGTAGCTTTATTAAATTTAATATTGAATGTAATTTTAGTTCCAATTTATGGAGTTAATGGAGCAATATTTGCAACACTAATATCACAATTCTTAAATTTCTCAATTTCTTATTATATAGTTGAAAAAATAATTTTTTAAAATTATTTATCTAAAAATCAAAATTAATCTTGAAAATAAAAAATCTAAAATTCCATATATAATTACAAATAATAAAGAGAATAAAATAACATTTAAAGTAAGCTGTTGTGTCTCTTTTAGGGATATCCAATTTACTTTTTTTAATTCTATAATCGATTCTTTTAAATAGTTTATGATTTTATCTTTCATTATTTGTTAATTATTTTTATTTCTTTATTGAGATCTAAACCAAAAATTAATTTTTGACCTTTTTTCACTTGATTGGCAATTATTTTTTGGGCTAAAGGATCTAATATTAATTTTTGGATAACTCTTTGAAGCGGTCTAGCGCCATATTCAGGATCAAATCCTTTTTCAATTAAAATTTCTTTAACGTCATCTTCAAACACAACATTTATACCTTTCTTAAGAAGATTTTCCTTAACCCTATTTAATTGAATTTCAACAATCTTTCTTAGGTCTTCTTTAGATAAAGGTTTAAATACTATAATTTCATCAATTCTATTTAAAAATTCTGGTTTAAAGAATTCTTTAAGGGCTTTGATAGTTCTTTCTTTATAATCTTCAAATTCTCTTTCTTCATTTCTGGTAAAGCCTATAGATCCTATTTTTCTAAAATAATGACTTCCGATATTTGAAGTTAATATTATAATTGTATTTCTAAAATTAACTGTGAATCCTTTACTATCTGTTAATCTACCATCATCCAATATTTGAAGTAGAATGTTAAAAACTTCAGGATGTGCTTTCTCTATTTCATCAAATAATATCAAGCTATAAGGTCTTCTTTTAACAGCTTCTGTTAATTGTCCACCTTCTTCATAACCTACATAACCAGGAGGAGAACCAATTAATTTTGCTACTGAATGAGGCTCCATATATTCAGACATATCTAATCTTATCATTGCTCTTTCATCATTAAACATAAATTCTGCTAAGGCTCTAGCTGTTTCAGTTTTACCTACTCCTGTAGGTCCTAAGAAAATAAACGAAGCAATAGGCCTTCTAGGGTCAGATAAGCCTGCTCTTGCCCTTCTTAATGCATTTGCTACTGCGCTAATAGCTTCATCTTGTCCAATTACTCTTTGTTTAAGAATTTCTTCTGCTTTTAATAATTTTTGAGCTTCATCTTCTAAAATTTTAGAAACAGGAATACCTGTCCATCTCGAAACAATTTCAGCTACTACTTCTTCGGTTACTTCTTCTTTTATGTACCTTAATTTACTTTTACTTATGTATTTTTCAATTTCTTTTAGTTCATTATTAATCTTTGGAATTTCTCCATATAAAATTTCAGCCACCCTTGATAAATCGCCAATTTTTTCCTTTTCTTCCATTTCTTTTTGTAAATCCTCCAACCTTCTTTTAAGCTGATTATATCTTTCTTTTAATTCTTTCTCTTTTTTCCACTCATTTTCTAATTTTTCTTCATCTAATCTTAATTTATTTAATTTTGATTCTATTATTTTTAATTTCTTAGTAGAATTTGGCTCTTTAGAAATTGCTTCTTTTTCGATTTCTAATTTCCTAATTTCTTTTTTAATTTCTTCTAATTCTCGAGGCATGCTTTCTGCTTCTAATCTTAAGCTTGCAGCTGCTTCATCGATTAAATCTATAGCTTTATCTGGTAAATATCTATCAGTAATATATCTCATAGAAAGATCAACAGCAGCAACTATTGCGCTATCAGATATCCTAATACCATGATGAATTTCATATTTCTCTTTTAATCCTCTCAAAATGGCTATAGCATCTTCTCTAGAAGGTTCTTCTACTAAAATAGGTTGGAATCTTCTTACTAAAGCGGGGTCTTTTTCAAAATAAAGTTTATAATCTCTCAATGTTGTAGCTCCTATGACTTGGATTTCTCCTTTGGCTAAAGAAGGTTTAAGTAAATTAGAAGCATCTATAGCTCCCTCTGCAGCACCAGCTCCTACTAAAGTGTGAGCTTCATCAATAAAAACAATAAACTTTCCCGGGTTGCTTTTAATTTCCCTTATAATTGCCTTTAATCTATCTTCAAATTCTCCTCTGTATTTGGCTCCAGCAATTAATGCTCCTAAGTCTAGAGAAATAATTTCTTTACCTTTGATAGAATCTGGCACTTCATTAGCGACTATTCTTTGGGCTAATCCTTCAACAATGGCAGTTTTTCCGACTCCTGGTTCTCCAATCAAGATTGGATTATTCTTGGTCCTTCTTGATAAAATTTCAATAATTCTTCTAATTTCTCTATCTCTTCCAATAATTGGATCTAATTTCTTTTGTCTTGCAAGCTCTGTTAAATTTACACTATATTTTTCTATTACTTTATACTTAGTTTCGGGTGATTCATCAGTAACCTTTTGTCCTTTTCTTAATTGAGATAATACTTTACTTACTCTTTCTGTTGTTAAACCGAATCTTTCAAGCACATATCTAGCTACTGATCTAATTTCTGTTAAAGCTAAAAATATATGTTCAACAGAAATAAACTCATCGTTAAACCTTCTTGCGATCAATGCAGCTTGGTCTAAAATCTGAAATGTTTCTTGGGCTAAATATAATTGAGTAACATTAGTAACAGAGAATATTTTGGGGATTCTGTTAATTTCCTCTTCAACTACTTGGACAAGATAATTTTTATCAACTCCTAAATCTTGCAGAATATCTGAGACAATAGTGTCTTCCTGCGTTATTAAAGAATACAAAATATGAAGCCCTTTAATTTCAGAATGATGATATTTTAAAGCTAAATCTTGGGCTTTTTGTAATGCCTCTTGAGCCTTAATTGTAAATCTATTAAATGAAAACATATTTTTTTTAATTATATCACAAAATAGTAAATAGTCCAAGTTTAAATTATTTTTTCTCTTCTACAATTACTTTTAAATTTGCTTTAATATTTAAACCTAAGTTTATTTCCACTATATGCTCCCCCGCTATTTTAATAGGTTCATTTAAAGCTATATATTCTTTAGTAACAAATATATTATGCTCCTCTAATAATTTTTTGATATGCATTTTATTAATAGAACTATAAACTTCACCATGTGGTCCTACTTTTATATATGTCTTGAAAACTAATTTTTCTATTTTTTCTTTTAATTCTTCTAATTCTTTCTGTTTTTTAATCAACTTTTCTTCTGAAACTTTTATTAATTTATCTAATTGGTCCTTATTTTCCGGAGTAACGATAATAGCCTGCCCTTTTCTAAAAAGGTATAAAGCAAAACCTCTACTTACTTTTTTAACCTCTCCTCTATTTCCAACTTGCGCAATATCTTCTAATAACAAAATTGAGATATTTTTATCTTTTTTAATCTTTTTCTTGGCCATTTTTATTAATTATAATTTATTTACAGTTTCTTAACAATTTCTATAGCCTTTTGGAGAATTTCGTCTTTGTTATCTTCTGGATTAGGATCTATAACTTTAATATCTGGTTCTATACCATTTCCTTCTAATTTTACACCTTTTGGTGTAAGCCAATAAGCCACTGTTAATTTTAATGAATAGCTATCACCTGATGAAAATTTTATTTCTTTTGTAGTAGTAGTATTTTTATTTTGAATAGGAATTGTAATAGAAAGTGCACTTTGACCTACTTCGAATATTTGTTGCACGCTTCCTTTACCAAAAGTTTTTTCTCCTATAATTTTAATTCCCAAATTATCTCTTAAGGCTGCAGCAAAAATCTCAGAAGCAGAAGCACTTCCTTTATTAGCTAAAATGACCATTTTTAATTTAGATAAATTACCTACACCAGTAGATCTTATTACTCTTTCATTTTGTTCTTTGCCCCATACTTCTTTGAGAATAATTTTGCCTCGAGGTAAAAAGAGCTCTGATAATTTGATAGCTACTTGCAAATAACCACCGGGATTATTTCTTACATCAATAATAAATCTCTTAGCCCCCTTTGACCTTAAATCATTATATGCGTTTATAAATTCATTAACTGCGTTATTTCCAAAATTTAAAATCTTAATATGCCCAATATCAGGGGGGATAAAATCGTATTTTACCATTTTTATTTTAATTTCTTCTCTAACAATTTCAAAATCCCTTTCATTTTGCCATCCTTCTCTAAAAATAGTTAAAACTACTTTTTCACCACATTTGCCTCTTATTTTGGAAACAGCCTCTTCTAATGACATATTGTAAGTATCTTCATTATTAATTTTTAAAATTAAATCACCTGCTTTAATTCCTTTTCTGTAAGCTGGAGTGTCTTCTAATGGAGAGATTACTGTTAAAACATTATTTCTTATTCCTATTTCCATACCTACACCACAAAACTTTCCTTGTAGATCCTCTTCAATTATTTTTGACTGAGTTGGTGTATATAAATCTGAATAGGGATCATTTAAAGATTTTACTAATCCTCTAACTGCTTCAAATGCAGCTTTATTTGGATCTACTCTTTTTTGGTCAACAAAATTTTCTTTAATAATTTGCCATACTTCATTAAATAGAAATCTATATTTAGGATCAAAATCTGAATTTTGACCAAAAATGTCGCTTACCGCACTAGATTCTACAGAGGTTCTTCCTAAGTTATAAGCTAAACTGAAATTTATGAATAAAACTAAAATAGCAATAAAAATTTCTAAAACAAGTTTTATTTTATAATTTTTTATTAAATTTTTTATTTTATCCATGTTTTATTTTAAGACTATAGGAATAATTTTACATAAAAAAAATGTAAAAGAAAAGTCTGCCATAATATATATTTTAGCAAAAAATTTAGGAATCATAAAAGCAATAGCAGAGGGCATAAATACAAGCAAAAGCAAGATTTTGTCTATTGTTCAACCTGGAAATTTTGGGAAATTTTATTTAATCGGAGAACCTTCTGTATATAAATTAATTTCTTTTTTACCATATAAAATTCCTTTTAAAATATATAAAAAATATCCATATACTTATTTGTGGGCATTAAGATTTTTGACTTTTTTCAATTTTTTAGACATCTCAGATGAATTTTTGAAATTCTTAACAAATATAGACAAAATTCTTCTTAAAAGTCCGAAAGAATTTCCTGTTTTATTTATTTACGGAGTATTAAAAGAACTTGGAATCCAGCCAAATTTAGAAAATTGTGAAAAATGCAATATTAACCTTCAAAATTGTAAGAATATTTATCTAAAAAGCTCAAAGCTATATTGTGATAAATGCAAAAAAATTGGTTATGAAAAAATAGAAAAGGAAAATTATATAGATATTCTTAATTTTTTGAAAGATAAAAAAGTTAAAAAAAATGGCCAGTGGCTTCCTTTATTCAAAAAGATATTAAAATCCCATCTTAAAAGAATTCATTTATAATTTTTAATAATGGAAGATAAATCTTTTGAGGAAGAATTAGAAAAAGAATTGTATGGTACTAAACCATCTAAAAGAGTTGGTAGGGTTAAGAAAATATGGGGTATAAGAAAAAAAGAAATAGAGAAACCAGAAACATGGGAAGAATCTGAAACTGCCCTAGAGGACACCTTTATTTTTAGAAGAAAAATTACAAAATTTTTTTGGCTTTCTTTTATTTTATTTATAATAAGTGCAAGCCTTTTTAGTTTTGTTTTTTACTATAGGTCAGTTTATATTAAAAGAATATCAATAAATATATTAGGACCAGAGGAGGTAAATTCTTTATCGGTATATGAGTATTTAGTTAAGATAGAAAATAATTCTAAAGAAATCATTACTGACACTAAATTAAATTTATCTTTGCAAGAAGGAGCATATTTTTATGATGATTTAGATTCCAGAAATTTGACATTTACTATTGGAGATTTAGATCCCAGTACATCAAGAGATATAAAGGTGAAGTTAATATTTTTAGGAAATGTCGATCAATTAATAAAAATTAAAGCAACTTTAAATTATTCTACTATTAAAAGGAACCAAATATTTGAATTAAACAAAGAACTATTAGTTATTGTTAAAAAAGAACCTATAAATTTCCAAATATCTCTACCATCGAAAGTATTTTTAAATGAACCATTCGCAATTTATATAAAAGGAATAAATAATACAGATCAAGAAATAGATGTAAATTTAGAGTTAGTACCCCAAGAATCTTTTGAAATTATTAGTTTATCTCCCCCTACAGAAAATAAATTAAATTGGTCATTTAAAAATTTGAATCCGAATAATAGTTTTGAAATTAACATAACAGGTAAATTTGTAAGTAAGGCTCAAGATACTATTATTTTACTATCAAGCTATATTACTTTTAAAAACAAAACATTTTCATTAAAATCTCTTCCAATAACTGTTAAAGTTTTAGAATCTCCTATAGTTTTAGAAATTAAATCTAATCCAGAAGATAATGTAGTGAAATTGGGATCCTATATAACCTATACTGTCAAATGGATTAACAAAAGCTCAATAGCTCTTAACAATGTAAAAGTAAAAGTAAATTTAGAAGGTTATTTTGATTTTAATTCTGTTCGAACAGATGGTTATTTTGATCCTTTTGAAAATTCAATAATTTGGGATGCTAGAAATAAACCAAGTCTTTATGTAGTTCAACCAGGATCTTCAGATTCTGTAACCTTTTCAATTTCTACTATAAATAAATATCCTTCTGGTCAAAAAAATTTAGAGATAAAAGTGATCGCTAAAATAGAAACAGAAACAATACCGCCAGAAGTTCAAATTTTAACTAAAAAATTAACTGTAGAAACTCAAAATACTAAAAAAATCGCAGGAAACATATTTGTAGAACCAGAAGTTTTCTATAATGATCCAAATATAAAAAATACAGGACCATTTCCTTTACAAGCTGGTAAATCTACGACTTTGTCTGTTTATTTGAATTTTTCTACTTTTGGTGAAGATTTTGAAAATATAATTGTTAAAACGAAAATTCCTATCGGAGTAAAATTAACAGGAATTTTTGGCGAAAATTTCAATGCTAATAACCTTCAATATAATCCTGATACAGGAGAATTTATTTATAAAATAGATGAATTAATTTCAGGTTATGGAGATGTTTATCCTCCCTATAAAATTATGTTTCAAATAGAAGTCACCCCTCCTTTATATAGTGATCCTAAATATTTTGTATTTTTACCTCCTATAGAGGTAAATGCGCAAAGTAAATTTACATTACAAACATTCAATATCAAAACAAGACAAATTGACTTTTATTTGGTAAAATGATAAATAAAATGAAAGAAGATAAATTAGAAAAGATAATAAATTTAGCAGAAAGAAGAGGTTTTGTAATGAAAAGTTATGAAATTTATGGAGGATTAAGGGGTTTTTATGATTTTGGCCCCTTAGGAGTTCTTTTGAAAAATAAGATTAAGCAATTATGGCTCAAAGATATTTTAAATATGGGCAATATTTATCTAATAGAAACTCCAATTATAGGGCCAAGAATTTTATACGAAGCTTCAGGGCATATAGAAAATTTTTATGATAGATTAGTAGAATGCAAAAAATGCCACAATAGATTCAGAGAAGATCATCTTTTAAAAGGAGAATATGGAGAAGTAAAAATAAAAGATAATAAAGCTTTATGTCCCTTATGCGAAGGCGAGCTTACTGAACCTAGAAATTTCAATTTAATGTTCAAAACTTATGTAGGTCCAGTAGAAGAACTTAGCACCGAAAGCTATTTGAGGCCAGAAACAGCTCAAGGTATTTTTATAAATTTCAAAAATATTTTAAATTCAATGAGAGCAAAGCTTCCTTTTGGTATAGCTCAAATTGGTAAATCTTTTAGAAATGAAATTACACCTAAAAACTTCATTTTTAGAATTAGAGAATTTGAGCAAATGGAAATAGAATTTTTTGTTAAACCTGAAGAAAATGAGAGGTGGTTTGAATTTTGGGTCGAGAAAAGATTTAATTGGTACACAAATTTTTTAGGAATAAAAAAAGAAAATTTAATAAAACATATTCAAACCGAAGATGAATTAGCCCATTATGCTAAAGCAGCTATAGATATTTACTATAAATTCCCATTTGGAGAAGATGAAATTGAAGGTATTGCTAATAGAACTAATTACGATCTTAAAAGACATATGGATTATTCTAAAGAAGATCTAACTTATTTTGACGAAGAAAGAAAAGAAAAGATAATCCCTTATGTGATAGAACCTTCTGCTGGCGTAGAAAGAATTTTATTGGCTTTATTATGTGATGCTTATGATGAAGATGAAATTTTATCTGAAAAAGGAGAGAAAGAAAAAAGAATAGTTCTAAGATTTAAACCTTGGATATCTCCAATCCAAGTGGCTGTTTTTCCATTGTTATCCAATAGAGATAATTTAGTTAAAAAAGCAAGAGAAATATATGAACATCTTAAAAATCATTTTATAGTATTTTATGATGAAAGCGGCTCTATAGGAAGAAGATATAGAAGACAAGACGAAATTGGAACTCCTTATTGTATTACTGTTGATTTTCAAACATTAGAAGATAATACAGTTACAATTCGAGATAGAGATACCACTAATCAAGAAAGAATAAATATTGAAGAATTAATAAATTATTTAAAAGAGAAATTAGAAAGATGAACTTAATAAAATTTGCTTTTGCACAAGGCATAAGTTCACCTTTGGATCTTGCAGGGTTTATTCAAGAATATTGTAGAACTGGAGTTAATTTGAATTTCTGTCTTCAAGGAATTTACAATCTTTTAGTAGCTATTGCTGTTGTTGTAGCATTTTTTATGTTTTTATTTGGTGCTTTTGAAAATCTACTTTCATCAATTCCTGATGTGAAAATGCAAGGTAAAAATAGAATGAAAAATGCTATTATTGGACTCGGTATTATTTTTGTTTCTGGTGTTCTTCTTTATTGGATAAACCCCTCAATTTTTAACGCAAGATTAATTATGTATAAAGTACAATTTTCTGTTCCAGAGGTAATAATAGAAGAAGGAGAAATAAAACTACCTCCTGGAATGACCTTAGAAGACATACAAAGAATTGGGAAAATAAAAATAAAAGGAGGAGAAATAATAGATATTGGACCTCAGCACTTAGTTAAATTTACACTGAGAACGAAAAATTCATCAGTTACTGTAACAGTTCATAAAATTTTTGCTGAAAAATATCTAAAAAAAGTTAATGAAAATTTAAAAAATGTGGAATATATATTCGATCCTCGTCAAACAGGAGGGGTTGGTGAAAGATCTAATTTCTCAGGACATCCATTTGGTTTAGCTATTGATATAAATGCGAGTAAAAATCCATTAACATATAATACAACTTCATTTCAAACTGATATGCCAAAAGAATTTGTTGATGCTTGGATAAAAGCATGTGTAGGATGGGGAGGAAATTGGTTTAAGAAAAAAGATCCTATGCATTTTTCTATACTGCCTAATGAAAGCTTAGCTTCACATACAATAGAGTATTATACAAAAATACGATGCAATCTTCCAGATAGGCAACAAGTTTTTACTGTAAAAGTAAAAGATTGTTCTCAAACGCCTCCGCAAGAGGTAATGAGAAAATGCCACTAATTTTCACTTACTTATTAAAAACATAAATAAAAATATCATAGAACAAATAATAAAAACTATTGCCCAATCTCTATTGCCAGCCTTAATTTCTCCCCAAGCAAAATATAAAAATACTAAAAATATTAGAAAAAGGATTTGTGCAGGCATTTGATATAATTTTAACATTAAAAATGAAAATCTTAATTCAAAGGGTGGAATACGCTAAATTATATGTTAATGAAAAATTAATTTCAGAAATCGACAATGGTTTTTTAGTTTTTGTAGGAATCGAAAAAGGAGATGAAGATAAAATCGAAAAATCTATAGAAAAATTATTAAATATCAAAATAATAGAAGGTGAAAATGGTAAGTTTAAATATTCTTTAAAAGAAAAACCGCTTCCACTCCTTATTGTTTCAGAAATTACTTTAATTCCTGATTTTAAAGAAAACAAACCTGATTTTTCAAATTCACCTCCTAAAGAAATTGCAGAAAAAATTTATTTAACCCTTATCAATAAATTAAAAGAAAAAAATTTAATAGTTGAAAAAGGAATTTTTGGAGAATTTATGGAAATAGAAAATAAAAACTTAGGACCAGTTAGTTTTTACTTAAAAATATGATAGATTTATATCCTTTTCAAATTAATTTAGCGGGCTTAGCTATAACTTTTTTACTTTTACTCCTTCTTTATTTTAAAAAAATCGATTTAGTCTCTATTTTGATGTTAACTTCTATTTTTATAAATATTCCTATTTTTAATTATCTTCCTTGGACATTTGGTTTCCAAATTTTTTTCTTATTTTCAATAATTTTTATCTTGCTCTCATTTAAAAATATACTTTATGGTTTGAAAAATAAAAATTTTCTTATTTTAACTACTTTACTTTTAATTTTTATATCTATAGTTTCGACAAGCTTATTTTTAGCATACAAAAATAAATATAATGAATTAGTTTTACAGCCACCAGATAATCCCAACTTCTCTTATTACAAAATTTCTCAATTTTCAAGATTAAATATAACCCAATTTTTATATCTTTTGTTTTATTTAACTTTGTTTTTAAGTGTAATAACTTCAAAATTTGATATTTATAGATCTTTTAAATATTTTCTTTTGGGAATTAATATAAATTTTATTTTTCAAATTTTAGAATTTTTATTACATATTTTAAAAACACCATTACCTCCGTATTTAAATAATTTAAGTTTTCTAAACGAAACAATCCAAATTTTGTATTTAAAAGATTTAAATATTTATAGATTTTCTGGTTTAATTCCTTCTTCATCTATGTTAGGGATTTACCTTTCTATAGCTTTATTTTTATCTTTGTTTTTTAAAGATATCTTCAAAAATAATCATTTACGTATTTTACAAATTTTCATAATCTTTCTATCGTTCTTTTTTTCAATATCCTCTACTTTTATTTTAGGCTCTTTATTAATTTTTCTAATATATTTTTATAACTATAAAAAATATATTACCCTTTTGCCAATTTTTGTTTTAATATTGGTTTTATTTTATCTTTTTAATAGACAAACAACTGAAATAAGAATGCAAATATTCTTAACTTCGATCAATATATTTTTAAAACATCCTTTCTTTGGCATAGGTTGGGGCAGTCATTTTGCTGATTTTTTCAGTTCATTATTAGCTAACACAGGAATTTTGGGATTTTTGAGTTTTTTAAGTATATTTATTTTTATGATAGTAAAAACTTTAAAATCAAAAAACGAAACAATTTATAATTTAATGAATTTAGGATTGTTAGGTTTATTTTTGACAGGAATAATTTGGAATGGAATTAATATAAATATTTTGTGGATAATTTTAGGAATATGGGGCAGGGAAGTAATTTTTAAAAATGCCTAAGTTTTCAATTATAATTCCAACTTATAATAGAAAAGAATTATTAAAAGAAAGAGCTTTAAAAAGTTTATTAAATCAAACCTATAAAGATTTTGAAGTAATTGTTATAAATGATGGAGGAGAAGATGTATCAGATGTTATAGAAGAATATAAAGATAAAGGATTAGATATAAAGTATATAAGTTACAAAGAGAATAAAGGACCTAGTTATGCAAGAAATAGAGGAATAGAAATAGCTCAGGGAGAATGGATAAGTTTTTTAGATGACGATGACGAATATTTAGATAATACCTTAGAAGAAATTAATAAAAATTTAAACAATGAATTAAGGTGGATAATGATGCCAGCTATATACACAAACAATTTTAAGACAAAAATAATACCGAATCTAAGGCTAATAAAAATTAAATCAAGCTATCTATACAAAACATTATTTAAACTTTCCTATTTTAATATGGACTCTTTTATATTACATAAAAATTTGTTTAATGAAATAGGATTGATAAATGAAGATTTAAAAGTTGCAGAAGATTTTGAGTATTTTTTAAGACTTATAGAAAGCAATTTCAGGCCACATTTTATAGAAAAACCACTCTATATATATTATATTCATAAAAATCAGAATACTAAAAAATTTTCTGAATATATTAATTCTTTATCAATAATTTATAATAAACACAAAAAATATTTAGAAAATGATAAAGAGTTAAAAGCAGATTTTTTATATAAAATAGGTTGGTATTATTTAAGAGTAGAAGAAGAAATGGCTTTTAGATATTTCAAAGAATCATTTTTCTTAAAACCGAACATTAAAACGTTTTTAAGAATGATAATAACTATTATGCGTTTAAATAGAATTGCAGAAAAAATAATCAACAAAGCATTAAATAAATTTTGGTTAGAATGATAAATGGTTTTCTTAAAATAGATAATAAACTTTTATTTTATTTCATAATTTTATCTATTTTGTTTTTTTACTTTTTCGTGGAAATTAAAATTCCTATTTTGAATTATGCTTTAGCTAGGCCATATACTTTATTTATTTTTTTATTTCTACTTTTTTTATTTATTGAAGATTACTTCGAAATTTTTAAAAATTATACGCGTCCGTTGATTCTTTTCGCCATTTTCGTACTTATTAATTTAATTAGTCTTATTTTTAATTATCAAGGAATTAAATCTTTAGAAGGTTTTTTTCATATCGTTTTAGACTCTTTAATATTTCCTATAACTTTGCTTTTGTTTAAAGAAGAAATAAACTTTAGTAGATTTATTAAAATTTTGATAATAATCTCCTATTTATTATTTTTTATAAATATAATTTTTTTATTTTTTCCCTCTATTTACCAAAAACTTTGGGCACACTCACAGAGCTACCCAAGATTAGGATCTTTATTTCAACACCCTGTTTCTTATGGCTCTTTTAGCGTAATTACTTATATAATACTATTAACAAATAGAAAATTATTTTCAAAAGATTATCTTTATTATTTATCGATAATAGTAAATTCTTTAGCTTTAGTAATGTCTGGAGCAAAATTAAGCTTTATTTTGTATTTGTTGTTTAGTTTCATTATACTTTACTATCTTTATTTTAAAAATAAAGACTATTCTACAATATTAATCCATTTGTTAATAATAATTTCAATCTTACTTTTGTTTTATCTATTTTGGTTATCACCCCAAAATATCATTTTATCTAAAATTACTTATGAAATTACTAAAAAAGAAGATTTAAGTAATTGGATAAGAAATTTTTATATTGCTGAAGCATATCAAGAAACATCTATTAATAGAAGAATTCAAATATGGAAAATAGTTTTAGCTAAAACTTTTGAAAATCCTATCAACCTAATCTTAGGGCACGGGCCATTCTATTTAGGCAAAATAATGACTCCCCATTTTACTCATACGCATAATATTTTATTAGAATTCTTACTCTCATATGGTTTGATAGGTTTAATATATTTAATAATAGTAACAATATGTATCTTCAAAAGACTCTTTAAAATTAAAAATTTTATGTCAAACTTGATATTTTTATATTTTTTAATACACAGCCTTTTTGATATTCTTTTCTTTAACGGAATTTTAGATTTTGTATTCTACTCCTTTCTTACTAAAATAATTTACTACAATGAGAAAAATTCTAATAAATCTTTTATATTGGGGTAATGAAAAGAGTGGTATTTTTGTATCTGCTTTCAACCTTATAAGGAATCTTGTTGAAATATTAGAAGAAGAAACATACCTAGTAACTAATAAAAATATTGAATTTAAAAATGTGTACCTCATTAGAAAGGAACTGAAAGCAAGAACTAAATTTACCTTTTTTATTAAAACCCAATTGATTTTTAAAAAACTTGTAAGAAAGATAAATCCGTCTCTTATATTTTCTCCATATCATTTAGGATATTTTTTAGAAAACACCCCCCAGATCTCTATTATTTACGATCTAATATCCTTAACTATTTTTAAAGAAAGAATTGATACATATTTATATCATAAATTTATGTTAAAAAGTTTAATAAATAATTGTAAGTTTATAATAACATCATCAAATGCTACAAAAGATGAAATTGTAAAAATTTTTAAAGTTAGAGAAGATAAAATTAAAGTTGTTTATTTAGGAGTTGATAAAGAAAAATTTAGAAACTTGAATTTGCGAAAAGAAGATTTTTATTTAATTGTTAATGCTACCTTTCCTTATAAAAATGTTGATTATACAATTAAGATGTGGGAAAAATTTGATATAAAAGAAAAACTAATAATAGTTGGTTATCATCCAAAATTTATTAAATATCATAATTATTTAAAAGAATTGGTTAAAAAATTTAATTTAGAAGATAGGATAATTTTTTATAAAAATGTTTCAGACGAAGAATTGGTAAAGCTTTATAACAAAGCAAAAGCATTAATCTCACCATCTTTAAAAGAAGGATTTGGTTTACCTCCTTTAGAAGCTTTAGCTTGTGGAACGCCTGTTATTTTGTCAGATATTCCTGTTTATAAAGAAATTTATGGTGATATAGGAATATTTTTCGATTTAAATAATGATGAATCATTCTTATTTGCTTTGGAAAAATTAAAAAATCTAAACAAAGAAGAATTTGAAGAAAAAAGAAAAGAATTTATAAAAAAATTTGATTGGCAAAAAACTGCTGAAGAAGTTTATAAAATTATTAAAGATGCTTTATAGAAATTTTTTTAAAAATATTTTAGATAAAATTTTAGCTATTTTACTTTTGCCATTTTTTTTGATTTTGATTTTTATTTTAGCTATTTATATTTTAATAATTGATGGAAGACCTGTTTTTTATTTAACAGAAAGGGCAGGGAAGAATATGAAAAAATTTAAGATGATAAAATTAAGAACAATGAGAAAAGATGCTGATAAAATTTTAGATGAGATTTTAAAAGATGAAAACTTAAAAAGAGAATATGATTTATATAAAAAATTAAAATCAGATCCTAGATTAATAAAAGGAGGGCTATTTATAAGAAAACATTCTTTAGATGAATTACCTCAAATTTTTAATATCTTAAAAGGAGATATGTCATTTGTAGGGCCAAGGCCATATTTAGAAAATGAAATAGATGAAAATTTCCCCAAAGAAATTTTTAATGTCAAACCTGGCTTGACAGGATTATGGCAAGTTTCAGGGAGGAATGAATTAACTTTTGAGGAAAGAGTCAAATTAGATTTAGAATATGTTAAAAATTTAAATTTCTTTTTAGATCTTAAAATATTACTACAAACAATCAAAGAAATAATTTATCCTCATGGAGCATATTAGCTTTTGCGCTATAAGAACATATGTACCGATAGTACAGCATTGGTACTATAAGGACATATGTTCGGATAGTCCCTATAGGGTATAAAAATAAAAAAAATTATTTTATGTTTCCTATTAATTTATTTGTTAGTTTCCAAATATCACCTGCGCCCATTATTATGCAAATATCATTTTTATTTAAATTACTTTTTAAAAATTTAACTATTTCATCAAAATTTTTAATATAATAAACATTACTTTTTCTTTTAGAAAGTTCTTCTTTTAATATTTTTGAATTTACTTTTCTTTTAATCCATTCTTTTTCTCTTCCTGCAACACTATAAATATCTGTTAATATTACAAAATCTGCATCATCAAAAGAATATAAAAATTTATCAAATAAAGTCAATGTTCTATAATATTGATGCGGTTGGAAAACTATGAAAAGACGATTGTTTTTAGCTAATTCTCTACCTGCTTGTAATGTAGCTTTTATTTCTGTTGGATGATGACCATAATCATCAAAAATTTTAGCTCCATTTACCTTTCCTCTATATTCCATTCTTCGCCAAATTCCCTTAAATTCATATAAAGCTTTCAAGCTGACATTTTGGGGTATTTGAAAAATATTTGCTACAGTTAAAGCACCTAAAGCATTACTTATATTATGTAAACCTGGTACTTGTAATTTAAGATTTTTAGGTCTATTTTTAATTGAGTAAAATTTTATTTTTATACTTTTTAAAAATTGTTTTTCGTTTTTTATAATTTTCAAAATATTCTTATCATCTTTGTTGACAACTAAATATTTCCTAAATTTATTTAATTCTCCCAAATCTTTTCTAAAATTCAATCGTTGGATAAATTTTTTAAAAGTTTTCAAAATATTATTTAAATTTTTATAATAATCTAAATGCTCCTCTTCAATATTTGTAATTAAAATGATATCAGGATAATGATTTAAAAAACCTGCCTTATATTCGTCAGCTTCGATAATTAAAATTTTACTTTTACCTAATCTAAAATTACTAGGTTCATTGTTTTTCCCAAATCCTCTAACTTTGCTTCCAATAATAACTGTTGGATCTAATTTAGCTTTTATGAATATATTTGAAATCATAGCAGTGGTTGTACTTTTGCCATGCATTCCTGATATAGCGATTGTAAAATAATCTTTTGTTAATTGACCTAAGGCCTGTGGATAAGATAAAGTAGGAATATTTAACTTTTTTGCTTTTAATAATTCAGGGTTATCTTTTTTAATAGCAGAAGTATAAATAACTAAGTCTACGTCATTTTTTAAGTTCTTACTTTTATGTCCTAAATAAAATGTAATACGCTTAAGTTCATCCTTAGAAAAAACTATAGGATAATTTAAATCGCTCCCGCTTATAGTATGGCCATTATATAGATAATATTTTGCTAATGCGCTTATTCCTATTCCTCCTATTCCTATAAAATGAATTTTCATTTTTAAATTATAATTTTAAATAAGATGAATTGGCGCAGAAGAAAACAAATTTTAATAGCTTTTATATTTTTTATTATATTATCAATCCCTGGATATTTTATTTATTTAAAATTCAAACCCCTTCCATCATGTCATAATAATCGCCAAGATTATAATGAAGAAGGAGTTGATTGTGGAGGCCCCTGTGTTCCTTGTGAGGTCTATCAATTAAAAGAATTAAAAATAAAACAACCACAAATTGTAATTTATCCTGATCAAACCATGGATGTTGTTGTCCCAATTACAAATCCCAATGAAGAATATGGATTGAAAAATTTTAAATATGAAATATATTTTTATGGCCCTAATAATGAAATAGCAAAAATTTCTGGAGAGAGTTTTATACTTCCATTAGAAGAAAAATATTTAGTAGAATCAAATATATCTGCACCTAAGTTTTCTATTAAAAAATCTGAAGCAAAAATTGCTTTCAGCAAAGAAGACTGGTTTAAGACTGAACAAAGAAAGCCTAATATCGAACTTTTAAGCTATGATTATGGCGAAAATTACTTTTCAGTAAGAATACTTAATAAAGATTACCAAAATTACAATAAAATTAAATTGTATTTCTTATTATACGATGAGTTTGATACTTTAATAGGCACATTAAAATCAGAAATATACGATATAAAAGCACAAGAGCAGAAAGACATTAAAATACTTTCCTTACCTCCTTTATTAACTGAAATCAAGAGTGTGATTCTTTATTCAGAATCTGAGATTGAGCAATGAAATTAAATATTAGCATTATTTCAATATTAGCAATTTTTATGTTAATTTCTCTTTCTACTATATTTTCGATAGGAGATATTGATAGTTTTTACAAGCAAGTTATTTTTTGGATAATTAGTTTTTTAATTTTAATCTCTTCTCAATTTATAAGTTATGACTCTCTTTTAAGAATTCCTTATTTTCAATTTTTTTATATTATTTCTATTCTAATTTTGCTTTCTCTATTTATATTACCTTCAAAAGAAAGAATATGGTTTAATGTAATGGGGTTTACAATTCAGCCTTCAGAATTTGTGAGGACAACGTTAATAATTACATTAGCTATCTATATTAGTAAATATTATAATTTTATGAAGAATTTTTATTTTTTATTTTTAAGCTTTCTGTCTATTGCTCCGTTTCTATTTTTAATTTTTCTACAACCTGATATGGGAATGTTAATTTTATTTCTCCTTACTTGGTTATTTAGTGTTTTAATATTTCTGACAAAAAAACAAATTTTTATTTTATCAATAATTTTGATCCTTTTTCTAATAATAAGCTGGTTTTTTGTTTTAAAGCCTTATCATAAGGAAAGAATTTTAACATTCATTTATCCCGAAAAAGATCCATTAAAGGCAGGATATAATTTAAGACAAATAAAAATTACTATAGGGTCTGCAGGATTTTGGGGCAAAGGCTTTGGTAAGGGCACACAAGCCAGATTAGGATTTTTACCTTCTTCAAAAACTGATTTCTTATTAACAAGTTTTATAGAGGAAAGAGGATTTATAGGATTTATTTTTTATGTAATTTTATTCTTATTATTTCTAAGAACTTTACTTTTTGAAACAAATTTTATTAAAGATCCGTTAGGTATTTCATTCTCAAATATATTAATCATACATTTTGGAATTAAATTTATTTTAACTACTGCGGTAAATTTAGGTATATTTCCTATAATAGGGTTAGCAATTCCGTTTTTAAGTTATGGAGGTTCTCATCTTATTTCAGATTCTATTTTATTAGCTATTTGGCATAATTTTAGATATAAGTAAGATAATTTAAAATTTTTAAATGAAAAATATATTTTACATAGACGGAAAATTTATAGAAGAAAGTAAAGCTAAAATCCCTGTTTATGACTTAGGTCTTTTAAGGGGTTATGGAGTATTTGATTTTTTACGAACTTATAATAAAAGGCCGTTTTATATTAGAGAACATTTAAAAAGGCTTTTAAAATCAGCTAAAATAATTGGAATAAAGCATAATTTTAAACTTAGCACTCTAGAAAAATTAGTTCTTTTGACATTAAATAAAAACAAACATTTAAAAGAAGCCAATATAAGAATTATTCTTACTGGTGGTGATTCTTATGATTTTATCACTCCTACAAAACCAAGGCTAATAATTATGATTACTCCTGTTAAAGAATTAGATAAAAAAATATATGAAAAGGGAGCTAAGTTGATTACAAAAATTTATGAAAGAATAGATCCTAATGCTAAAACTTTAATTTATACTGATGCAATTAAATTTTTACAAGAGGCTAAAAAGAAAAAAGCTATTGAGGTTTTGTTGATTGATAAAAATAATGAAATTTTAGAATGCACCACTTCCAATTTTTTTGCTGTTATTGATAACCAAGTTATTACACCTCCTAAAGAAAAAATTTTAGAAGGAATTACTAGAAAAGTTGTAATTAATCTTTGCAGAAAATATAAAATCCCATTAATAGAAAGAAAAATATACAAAGATGAGATTAAAAAATTTGATGAATGTTTTATAACTGCTTCAAATAAAGAAATTTTGCCTATAATTAAAATAGATAATTTAAAAATAAGCAATAAACCAGGAGATATTACTAAATTTTTAATAGAAAAATTCAAAGATTTAACAAGAAATTATTAGGTCGAGTATTAATTTAAAATTTTTTAATGGGAAACTTATTTAAACTTTTAGGGAGCATAGCCCTAATTCTGATTGTTTTAGTTTTAGGACTAATATATATAAAACAAAATCCTCCTGTAGAAAATGTTTATCTTCCTTCAACATCCCCCCCTCAAGAATTTTCTTTATTTAATCCTCAGGAAATTAAAAAAATAACTCCACCAACTCCTACTAAACCATTGATTATTTCTTTGCCTACAACTTCAGCTACAGTGACATCTGAAACAACCTTTGTAGAAACTTTTGAAACAACAACCATACCAGAAACCCAATTAATTAAAATAATTGCTAAAGAATATAAGTTTGAACCCGATTTAATTAAAGTAAAGACAGGAGAAAAGATTACATTAATTATTAAAAATGAAGGTTTAACACCCCATGATTTTAAGATTTCTAATGAAACATTTTCAATCAAATCAGACTTAATAGCTCCAGGTCAAGAAGTTGAATTAAATTTTATTTTACCTAAGAAAGGAGAATACGAATTTTATTGCACCTTACATTTAGATAAAGGTATGAAGGGTAAAATTATAGCCGAATGATTTGCCTCGGGTGGGATTCGAACCCACGACCTGGCGCTTATGAGACGCCCGCTCTAACCACTGAGCTACCGAGGCCCATATATAATTATAACTTACAATCATATCCATATCTATTTTAATATAATCTAAAAAATTCCCAAAATAGCCTTAATAAAATAATTTATATCTAAAAATTTCTTTTTTCTTAGTAATAAATCTTACCACTATTTTTTATTATACCATAGAAAGAAATTTAATCTTTGGACGTACGACAGCCAAAGATTTTTCATTTCTACTAAAAATGACAATCGGAAAAGTTAGTAGAAGTGAAAATAACTACCCGAATTAACCGACCGAATAAATTACCCGAATAAAAAGATCGAATAATAATGTCTACCTGAATTGCACAATCTAATGATATTTACCCGAATGACAACCGAATAAAAAGATTGGCCCTGATTCGGATGAAGTATTCGGTAAGAAGTCGTGTAGTAGTATAGTATTCGGTCCTAATCCGGGTGATAAAAATATATTCGGTGAACATTCGGGTAATACATTCGTTAATAATTCGGGTATCTGTATAGAATTCGGTCAGCATTTGGGTAAAGCATTCGGTCATAATTCGATAGTTTTTTATTTGATGGTCTCTTAGAAGATTTTGATTTCTGAATAAAGATACGAACTGCTATAACATAAAAATAAGCTTTAAGAATAAAATTCCTGCATTATTATTTAGAAAGTTATAACTTTATCAAATCTTAAAACTAAAAGATAATATTTAAGAGTTAAAATTAAAACATTGCTGCTATAATCTTTCTTCTGCCCCAACGCTTGTTGTTGGTTCTGAAGAAGTGTATTTGCGAAATGGATTTTTAGCATTTCCTAGCGTATAATCATTTGCTTGGCCAAAATTATTGTATCCGTAACAATCTACATTGCCATTTGATTTTAAAACACAAGTATGATACCATCCAGCAGCTACTCCTAATCTATGCTGCATTTCTCTGGAATGGTAGCCATTAACACCAAGGCAGCGTTGTAATTAAAAACTCCGCCGTAAATATTAAGATGCTTTATATTATCCCACATTTTACTCTCTGAAATAGCATTCGGATTTCCATAATAAACATAAATTGTTTTTGTTGAGTTTGCTGGAATTGAAGGAACCTTTACCCCAATTTTTGTATTAGCTGTATTACAGCCGGATTCTAACCAATAATTTAATAATGTTCTTCCATCTGAATCAGCGAATCTTATATCTCCACAATCATTTCTCATTTTTCCAGCAGAAATTAAAGATTGAGCATCTAAGATTACCAAAACTTGATAATCTGATAAATTATTAGAAATTTGAAGTATTATTTATAGTGATTTGTCTTCTAAAAGAATAACCAGAAATGCCTTCTCCGTCTCTGCTTGCAGGTGTTAATCTTGTCCGAGAATTAGAAACTATAAATTCCTTATTGTCTCTTTATAATAAGGCTGTCACTTCATAACCTCCTCCAACAACAAAGGAATAGTAATAGGGAGGTTTATTAATTGGGTCAATGAAAAGTTGAGAGATATTTAAGATATCAAAATTTTTAAAAGGAATAGAATTCAACCTGTACCATCTATATTTTGAGGATTAGCTGAACATCTATATTGATAGCCTGGAGGTAAATAAAGAAGCTTTGATATATAGCTTGAACAAGTAGGAGAATCATCTTTTAAGGAAATATAGACTATATTAGTAGAAGCATAGTTTAGTTCATTAAAATTAGGATAAGTTGAATATAGTAAATCTATTGTTTTTTCTATGTTTTTAAGATCAGCTATTCTTTTACTATCTTATTGTTTTTTTAAAGATTTATGAAGGTTTTATTGTTGCTATTAAGATAGTTACTAATATAGAGATTATAGCTAGGACAATGATTAGTTCTATAAGGGCAAAAGAATAAGATTTAAGGAAATTTTTGTTATTGTTGTTTTTCGTTTATTTTTTTATATGTTTTTGATGTTTAATATTTGATGTTTAATATTTGATATATTAATAATGGAAGATTAAAGGAAATGTAAGAAAGAAATAAATGCGGAGGGGGTGGGACTCGAACCCACAAGGCCACTAAGGGCCACCGGTTTTCAAGACCGGCGCATTAGCCAATTCTGCCACCCCTCCTTTTTATATTATACCAAATACTCTAATAAAGAGATTGTTAAGTACAGTTTGATAATCTAATTGATTTGTTTCAATTTTATCCATAGCTTCTTCTAATTGTTTAGTAAGGTTCTCTGATATTAAATCAGGATATTTTTCTTTTAAATATTCATAAATTATCTTTCCATATTTAGTTGGAATTAAGTAACCTTTATTTAAAATCACATATTTTCTTTCAAGTAAAGTTTGAATTATAGTAGAATATGTAGAAGGTCTTCCTAAGCCTCGTTTTTTCATCTCTTCTACAATAGTTGCATTAGTGTAAGGAATAAATTTCGGTAATCTTGTTAACTTAAAGTTAACTACCTGATAAACTTTTTCTTCAATAGGAGTGACTCTTAAAATATTTAAAAATTCATCAAAGCCTTTTTCTTGAATATTGTAAATAATTTCTCTAGTTTCTTTAATAACAGGTTCATTATCAATTTTAAGAGTAATTTCTATTAAAGCTTTTTCAACCTTAGCTGGCTTTGATTGTGAAGCCATAAATCTGTTAAGGATTAAATTATATAATCTTAAATGATTTCTAGATAAAATTTGTTCTTGGTTAAGAATCGCTTGTTCAATAACATCATCAACTGTAAAAGGTTTTGTAGGTCTGATGCATTCATGAGTTCCTGGGCTTCCCCAAGATCGTGTATAAATTAAATGTTCTTTGTTTTGTTTTTGGAAAAATTCTTTAGCTAAATCTCTACCAAAATCAGAGACATAATAAGAATCAGTACGATGATAAGTAATGAGACCTCTTTCAAAAAGATCTTGAGCTAAATTCATAGTAGTAGCAGCATCTAGTCTTAAAATTTCCCAAGCACTCTTAAGAAGGTCACTAGTTTGAAATGGTGGTGGCGGATTTATATCTTCCTCTTTTTTCTCTAATATTTTAATTTCTAACTGAAGATTATTTTTATTTTTTCTGATTTTTTTAGCAAGTTCTTTATCTTCAAAATTTAAATCTATGAAATTGTTTTCATTGTAAAAAAATCTACCTAAATAATATTTCTCTTTTCTTCTCAATTCGTCATTTAGAATAATCCAGCCTAAAACTGGGGTTTGAACTCGTCCTGCCGATAAATTAAGGTTTTTAAAATATCTTTGTAATTCTTCGCTAAGGGAAAAACCAACCCATCGATCTGCCACTCTTCGTGTAAGTTGAGCACAAACTAAAGATTTATTAATTTCTCGTGTTTCTTTAAATCTTCTTAAAAATTCATCTTTAGTAATTTCATGTAATTCCATTCGTTGAATGTTAGTATTGTAAGGATAAAGATAAATAAAAAGATCAAAAGCAATTTTTTCTCCTTCAGTATCTGGATCTGTAGCTATATATATTTCGTTAACCTCATTTGCTAATTTTCTTAAAAATTCGATTAATATTCTTTTATCTAAAAATACGGTAGAACCGCAAACTTCACACTTATCCATTTTAATGCTAACATGCCTTCCGCAATTTCTACATATTTTAAGTGGTTCAAAAATAGGAATAAAATATTTACCAAATTTTTTAACTCCATAAAAACCTTCTTCTTGGACTAAATCAACAAAATGCCCCATTGTGGCTATTATATTAACTATATAATTTCCTATGCTCACTTCATAAACCCAATAATTTTGATAACTTCTTCGAGAAGGCCTTCCAAAGAAGTTAGCTATAGTTTTTGCTTTCGTAGGAGATTCTACGATGATTAAGCAAGTTTTTACAGGATCTTTAAATTCCTCTATTTTACCTACCATAAACTTTTTAACAACTTCTCTATCTCTATCAATTTCTTTAATAATTTCTTCAAGAGAAGGAATTTCAGTTACCTCTTTAAAATCAATCTTATAACCGATAAGTCTTAATTTAATTTTAAGATGCTCAAAAACCTTATAATTTTCTACTAAAACCACACTCAATCCTTTAGTTAGACCTAATGGATATAATCTAGAAGTTCTACCTGATGCTTGAATATATCCTCTTGGATCTGAAACTAACAAAAATAGATTACCGTTTTCTTCTACAATAGATAATTTAGGATCTTGTCGAATAGTTTCTAGGATTTGTTTGTTAGCTAAAATTTCTTCTAATTTTTGTTTAATAGACTCTATTCTGTTCTTTATATTTTCATTTTCTAAAACTTGTTCTTCTTTTAAAAAACTATATTTTCTCAAAAATACTAAATCTTTGCTGAACTGAATATCGCTCTCATAGTGGTCTTTGATATATTCCTTTAAGGCAAGCAAAAAGCTAAACAAAACCTTAGGAGAATAGTTTAATCTTAATGGAAATTTAAATTTAGGAACACCTATAAAAATAGCATATCTGACTACATGAGGCAAATCAATGCCCCTAGTTAATGGATTACGTATATTAGAAAAACCAAGAACTACTTGTATTTGATTACTTTCAAAAAGAGAACGATTTTTAGTATTAAATTCTTCGTAAGTAATGGCGCTTATACCTTCTTTATTTAAAATTTCTTTATATTGATAAAGTGTTTCTTTTGAAAAATCATCAGAAAGAAAAATAAAGCCTCCTGAACCTAATTTTTTTATCCATTCTATAGAAGTTTTAATTAAATCTTCAAAAGATTTATCAGAAAGATTGACAAACAAATCTTCAACATTTCTTAAATGAGTAGAGGAAAGGCCTATTTCAAAATTTAATAATTCTCTAAAAATATTTACTCTTTTTGTTTTGGGCGCTAATGTAGCTGAGGCAGCAATGATTTGCCCTTTATTTGTTGTATCAATAGTAGCTTTAATATTTTCTGCTTCTTCAAAATTTCCTTTTCTTTTAAGATCAATGATTTTTAAAGCTTTTTCAATATCTTCGTTGGTAAATCCTATAAGGTTTAAAACTTTATCAATATTTTTTGGTTGTCTTATCATTGAATCAGCATCATCAATGTAAAGAAAGTCAAAACCTTTGGGAATTAAGTCAAAATTTTTATGCAAAAATTGAGAAGTGGAGATCAAAATATCGAATTCGTTATTTAATTTTTCTTTATCTTTTGATTTTTTAATAGTTAAGATTTTTACCTCTTTTAAGTTTTTAGAATATCTTAAGAATTTATCTTCAATTTCTCTTAAAAGAATTTTTGTTGGCACAATATAATAAACTCTTTTTATTTTTAAAACTTCAACCAAAAACAAAGAAAAGATTATACCGAAAGTTGATTTTCCAAATCCTGTTGGGGCAATAATACTAAAACTTTCTCCTTTTAAAACCCGTTTGGCCCAATATTTTTGAAGAGAAAAAGGAGAAAAGCCTGTTATTTCTTTGAAAAACAATTCAAAAGCCTTAAGTTTGTTTTCTACTTCACATAATTTTTTACTTTCTTTAAGTTTTTCGCACTCCCCACTTTTAAGAAGAATATCAAAAGGATTTTTTAAAGTATAATAATCCCTTTTACATTCTTTGTACTCCAAAATTTCTTCAATTTCTGCTCTATTTTTGTCAATAGGACAAATTTCCAAATATTCAGATTTTATTTCGTTCATTGTTGTAACAAAAATTATATTATAATTATTATAGAAGTAAAAGGCCGTAATTAAAAAAAAATTTTAAAACAAAAATGCCAAGAGAGAAACAATTGAAAATAAAGGATCCTTATAAAGGCAACGAATTGATTATTAAAATGGTTCCTATCGAAAATCTAGAAGTAATCTCTCACCAAAGAAAACCTAGTCAATATCATGTAAAGCACCTTATAAATTCAATGGAAAGAATTGGATTTTTGGTTCCTGTAATTGTTGTACCTACAAAAGAAAAAGATAAATATCTAATAATAGATGGACAACATAGATTTTTAGCTGCTAAAGAGTTAGGAATTAGAGAATTGCCTGTTATTCAAGTTCCAGAAAGACTTGCTCAACTTATGATGAACTTTAATATCGAAAAAGAATTGAATATAAGAGAAAAAGCTTATGTAGCATTAGCTGTTTATAGAGAATATTTACAAGAACGACCAGAGATGATGGAATCTGATCCAGAATTAGTAGATTCTATTGAACAAGCTTATTATGTGACTTTAGGTATTGCTTATGAAAAAGCAGAAAAACTTTCAGGAAGTTCTTTTGAATCTATTTTAAAGAAATGCGATTTCTTCTTGGATCTTAAATTACCAGAAGCCTTAGAAGTAAGACAAAAAAGAGCAGAAAAAGTATTGATAGCTAATAGTTTAGTTAGAGATATCGCTCAAAAAATTAAAGAAATGGGTAAATGGCATCCTTATCTATATGCTCAAATAATTTCTTGGGCTAATCCATATAAAAGAAAAAGATTACCAACAGAATTTGATGATCTTTTTGATGAAATTATCAATAATCTTCAAAAAGCCGCTGAAGATCCAAATATGATACTCTCTGAAGTTATTGAAGAAGAAGGATTTGAAATTTAAATTTTCATTCCTTTTTTGATAATTTTTTTTCTGCACTTAGTACAAATTTTAATTCTTTTTCCATTTGATAAAATAAACCATTGTAGATTGGGTTTTTGAAAATATGTATGAGTAGGATTATATTTACTTCTAGTTTTTATCCTTCTACCAACCTTGAACTTGCTTTTGCCACAAATCTGGCAAATTTGTACCATGATTATAAAGAAAGATTAATTTCGAGCCCATTAAAAATAGGGTTTATTTGAATATTTGGATAATTGCTTCTAAGAATATTATTAATATTTTCTCTTTTGGTATTATCAGGTTCTTCAACTATAATTTTAACATTATTTTTAGAAATTACAAGTTGTGTAACATTGGTATTAGAAGGTAGAATATTTAAAATTTGTTGAACCTTCTCCGATGTTGTGTTCTTACTTTGATTATACCTCTCTAAAATATTTATTAAATTTTGAAGTTCTTCTATTGAAGTTACTTTTAAAGGAGCTGCTTGCGTTAAGCCTTCTTTAATATAATCATTATTTTTGCTAATTATATTATATCCCAAATATAATAAAGAACTGATAACTATTAAAATTCCAACTGATAGTATAATACTAAATTTTAGAATTTCTGATGCTCTATGAAGAAAGATCTCTTTATTCAAGTTAATCACATTAATTTGTGAAGACTCATCATATTTTTTAAGGATATTAACGCTTGTAAGACCAATAATTTCCTCAGGGCCTAATCCTGTAATTTTATCTATCTCTAAGATTTTATATTGATTTACTATATCTTCTGGAAGATCTACGCTGACCTTAGAAAAATAAACAACATCTATAGGGAAAGATACATTTTTTGAAGAAGATTCAATGCTTCTTTTTATAATTTCTTCTAGGTTATTTATATCTATAATTTCAGTATATATATTTTGCAACATCCCATTTTCATAAACTAAAAAACTAAAGACATTTTCTATTAAGCTCATTAATATATAAGATTTTTCAAAGTATAAAGAGAATTTATTTTTTATAAATTCTAAAAAAGGATTAAAAGTAAACTCTATTTTGAGAGGGAGGATAGTTAAAGATACTAAAATTTCTATAATCGACTGGAGAATTTCCTTATTATAAAAAATTAAAAATATCGAACTTTTAGCAGGATATAAAATATATTGCCAAAAATATTTTTCTGCAGCAAATGGAAGTTGGGATTTTATATTTGTTTCAATAATATCTTTTATGTTCTTACTATGAATATCAGGTGTTACAATTTTTTGAGTAAAAAATATAGGTAAATTTAAAATAACTATAGCTTCTTTGAATGGAATTTTTATTTTTAATGAACTTAAAGTCTTTTTAAGATTAATTTCATTTAGATTATTGTTAATGAAAATTTTATCTTCAACTTCAAATTTATTATTTAAATGAAAAGTCCCTTTTTTATTGATTATTTCTAATAAAGTTATTTTATTAGGAGAGATTATTAAAACATATGAATATTTCAGTGATGTAATTGAAAATAACTTTCTTAAATTCATCTAAAATGAGATTTTTTCTGATAAATACCAATTTTCGACCTTAACAAATCTTTCATAAGGTTCATTTAAATATTTTAAATCAAAACCCTTAAGATTTATAGGGACTACATATAAATAGAAATTATTTCCAATAAATACAATAGGCTCTATTTCACTTATTAATTTATCTATTTCTTCCAAATTATTTTTGAATTCTTTTATATCTCCTGTATATAAATCCTGGATTTTTTTAATAATTTCTTTTGAATCAGCATTTGTAAGATGCAAAGGAGAATCAGGAGAAAAAAGAGGCCATATGTCAGGAATTAATCTATAGGAAATTCCATATAATAACGCTTCATAATTTTTTTCTGGTATAATTTGGTTAATTATATTAAAAGGAGATTCAATTTTTACTTTAAAATTAAATTTATTTTGAAGATAATTAGCTATTTTAATTAAGAAAAAATTATCTGGTACAATTATTGTTATATCTGAATAATCAAAATTTTTATCAGCTATATATTGTTTTTTAATCTCTCCTAAACCAAAGATCTTTTTGATAGATGGGGAAAATATAGAATCTGAAGGTTCTGCATAATTTTCAAACACTTCTTTTATTAACTCCTCTTTATTTAAAACACTTTCTAAATTTTTAGCCACCTCCTTTTTAACCTTTTTTGCATTAAAAAATAAAGCAATTATTCTTGGTAATATTATCTCTTCAATCTTAAAGCTTCTTTTAGATATAGATTTTAAATAACTTGGAGATAAGCCCCCTATTGCATTTATCTCTTTTATTTTTAAAGCTTCATAAGCAGCTTTTAAGTCGGGATATTCGTAAATTAAAATTTTGTCCAGAAAAGGTTTTTTAAAATAATAATTATTTCTTACAAATTCATAAACATTTACTCCATTTTTTAGTGCATATTTTTGAGAAAAAACAAAAGGTCCACTTGAGACTTTTATTAAATTTTCTTCATTTGCTTGCCATTGAGAAGGAGGATATTTTAACCATTCTTTAGAAGGAATAATCTTTACAAAAGAAAGCTTTTGGATAAATAAATTATCTTTGATTGGTAAAATAAACCTGACTTTATAATTGTCAATTTTTTCTAATTTCACATCCTTAAAATATTCATATAATTCTCCAGAAGAATATGTTTTAATAATAGAAAAAGTAGTAATGATATCGTCGGCCGTAATTTTTGTACCATTACTCCAGTAAGCATCTTTTAGTTCTACTTCATAACCTAAACCTTTATTTATTTCTATAATATTTTTAGCTAATTCGTATTCATAACTTCCTTGCCCATTTGGTCGTACAAGACTATCATAAATCAAATATACTAAAGCTTTTTCTGTTTGATTTTCAGCAAGAAATGGATTTAAGGTATTGATTTTTTGATAGACTCCTTCTTTTAAAACACCTCCATATGCGGGTTTTTTTTCAAAGATTAAATTAAGAACCCCCCAAAAAGAAATGCCTATTAATATTATTCCTAATGTAAAACCAGATAAAATAAGAAGCCACTCTATATTTTTTAAATCTTTAACAAGCTTGAAAAGCCGAATAACCACTTTTTTCATAAATACAGCCTAAGAATAGATAATAGAAGGAAAATACAAACTAAAATCCAGGTAAGATAATAAATATATTTTTCCAATCCTCTTCTTTGAAAAAATGGCAAACTACCTGTGAATCCAAATAAAGTTCCATACGACCCGCCTCTTTGTTGAAGCAAAATTAAAACTATTACAACGACTGAATTTAAAATAATGATGATATCTAAAAGTTGAGCCATTGTTTTTCTCTTAATCTTCTATGATAATTAATGACCTTTTTGTGTGTAATTTTATCTAATAATTTTATAAAATCTGCTAAATTTTTAGGTAATTTACTTAAGGGAATAGGCTTTTTGTTTTCATCATAATACAACAAACTCTTAGGCTTAGCTATAGAAATAATTTTAACATTATATAAGCCTGCTTCTTTAAGTGCTTTATTAGCAAAAGAAAATTGTACCTTGCCTCCATCGATGAGAATTAAATCAGGGATACCCCATTCTGGATGATTAAATCTCCTTTTTAAAACTTCATAAATCATTCTTGGATCATCAGGTTTCATTACTGTTTTAATTCTAAATTTCCTTAGATCTTTTGGAGAATAAATCCCATCTTTGAAAACAACCATAATGCCTACTTTATAATTACCAGCAAAATGAGAAATATCATATACCTCTATTACATTAGGCAATTTGTCCATATTTAATAACACTTGTAAATCTTTCAAAATTTTAATTCTGTTTAATTTTTCTTGCTCTTCTGAAATTTCTTTGATTAAATTTGTGTGTTCTAAAATTTTATTAATAGCTTGTATTTCTTTTTTAATTTTAGTAGCCTTATCTAAATTATCTTCATTAATTGCTTTTTCTAATTCGTTTAATAATTCCTTTTTAATTTTTTTGAGATCCCCTTTTAACAGACGTTTAATTTTTTGAATATTTTTAGAATATAATCTTTCATATCCTAATTCGCCTTCTTTGCAACACCAACCATAACATAATCCTAAAGAAGCATTAAGACAAGTTCCATAATGGGATTTCAAACAAGTACAAAAAGGTATTTCTTTTCTAATAATCCTTAAAATTTTTCTTAAAGCTGTACCTTCTGTAAATGGACCGATAAACTCTGCATTATACTTTTGAGGTTGATGGGTGATAAAAACTTTTGGATATTTTTCTTTGGTAAAACCTACATAAAAATATTGAGTGTCATCTCTTAAAAGTTGATTAAAGGGTGGATCAAATTTTTTAATAAGTTCAGCTTCTTTTAATAAAGCTTCTGCTTCAGAATCTAAAACAATATATTCTAAATCATCAGCGCTTTTGATTAATTCAATAATTTTAGGGTTGCTACTTTTTAAATGATTTCTAATTCTCTCACGTAGATTGATAGCTTTTCCAACGTATAAAACATTTCCATTTTTATCTTTAAATAAATATACTCCTATTTTTGTAGGGATTTCTTTTAAATTAACTTGAAGCATTTTTCTTTATTAAATTTTATGATATAATTAAGAAAGAGCAGGGCGGCTAGCCACCTAGGAGTTTTTCCTAGGAGGAAAGTCCGGACACCCACAAAGGAAGCCTCGGAAATCGAGGAGAGTCGAAAGACTCTGAGAAGACCACAGAGACCATACTACTCAGTACCGAATTTTTGGTACTGAGGAAAGGTGAAAAGTAGGAGGGTGTTAGGGCAATCTTGTCCTAGCTACCTCCTTCTCTTAAGGGGTAACCCTTAAGAGCGGTCTTCTCCTTCTGGGTGCAAGGCCGTGCCGTCCTTATAGGGCGGAGTGCCGCTTGTCCCTTGGAGTAATCCAAGGGCCAGACAGATGGCTAGCGCTAGCCCTAAAGGCTAGCACAGAATCCGGCTTATAGCCCTGCTTTTTTATTTTTTATAAAATTTGAAAAAAATTTTTAGATTATAATAATAATGTTAAAAATTTTACAAATTCAAAATTAACATTCGTAAAATTTAAAATATGTCTAGCCAAAAACAAACATCAAAAGAAAATTCTAATAAAATACAAACATTGTACAAAAAAATTAAAAAAGAAAGAACTTTAGTACTTTTAAAACCTGACGCTGTTGAGAGAGGTTTAATTGGTGAGATAATTTCTAGATTTGAAAAATGTGGGCTAAAGATTATAGGTTTAGGATTGGTAAAACCTAATAGAAAATTAATGGACAAACATTATCCTAAAACAAAAGAATGGATAGAAAACCTTGGTAATAATTTTTTCCGAACTTGCGAAGAAAATAATTTAAAAATAGATGTTAAAAAAGAATTTAATGTTAATAATGCTTATGAGTTAGGTCTTTTAGTTAGATCATGGTTAATCGATTATATGTGTTCAGGGCCAATTGTAAAAATTGCTATTGAAGGTCCACATGCTGTAGAAATTGTAAGAAAAATTGTAGGTCATACACTTCCTTATAAAGCTCAACCAGGAACAATAAGAGGAGATTTTTCAATAGATACTCCTATTTTAGCTAATTTAGAAAAAAGAGCTATTAAAAATTTAATTCATGCTTCTGGTTCTAAAGAAGAAGCAGAATACGAAATTAATCTTTGGTTTACAAAAGACGAATTAATTGATTATAATTAATATTTAAAATGGTAGTACCAGCAAAACGACTTTCAAGGTCTAGATCAAGAAAAAGAAGATTTCAAAAAGAAATTGTAAAACCTGTACAACTTGTGAGATGTAAAAATTGTAATGAACTTACTTTACCCCATCGAGTTTGTATTAATTGTGGTTTTTATAAAGGCAAAAAATACTTAGAAATAGAAAAAGAATCCAAGAAAAAATAAATGGCAACTAGGCACCTTTCTAGAATTATAGTGGTGCAATCTTTATATGAATGGGCTTTTCATGGTTATGAAAAAGAAAAATGTTTAGAAATTTTTGAAAGAAATCTACAAGAATTTGGCCAAGATATAGATGAACCTGAATTTGGAAGAAGTTTAGTTAAGGGAATAATGGAAAATTTAGAAACTATTGATAAAATCCTTAAAGAATCTATTAAGTCTTTACCTTATGAACAAGTTCCTCTTCTAGAAAAAAGCATTTTAAGATTAGCGGTCTATGAACTTTTGAACGAATCAGAAGCAACACCTTATAAAGTAGCCATTAATGAAGCTATAGAGATTGCAAAAAATTTCGGGACAACTGCAACAGCTAAATTTATAAATGGTGTTTTAGGAACAGTTTATGATAATATCCAAAAACTAAAAAATGAAAAAAGAATTAACCAATAAAGATTTATCTTTATTAGAGAAAAAACTTGGTTTAAAAATTAAAAACAAAAGTATCTATTATGAAGCCTTAACTCATAAAAGCTACTTATATTTTCATCCAGAGCATCCCTATAACCATAATGAAAGATTAGAATTTCTAGGCGATGCTATTATAGAATTTATTATCTCTTGGTATTTATACCGAAAGTTTATAAAATTTCAAGAAGGTGAACTTACATTAATAAGGGCAAGTTTAGTAAATAGAGAAAGATTATTGAAATTAGCAGAAAAATTTGAATTAGAAAAATTTATGTTTGTCGGTGAAAATTTGAAAGAAAAAGGATTAAGGACAGTTTTAAGTAATGCCGTTGAAGCTGTAGTAGGAGCAATTTTTTTAGATAATGATTTAGAAACAATAAAAAAATTCATTGAAGATCATTTTCTAGAAGATTTGGACGAAATAATCTCAAAAAAACTTTATAAAGATCCAAAAAGCGAATTACAAGAAATTTTACAAGGTAAATACAAAATTTTGCCTAAATATGTAGTTTTAAAGGAAGAAGGACCAGCTCATCAAAAAAAATTTACTGTAGGTCTGTATATTGAAGATAAATTAATAAGTGTAGGAGAGGGGGAGAACAAACAACAAGCAGAAATTTCTGCAGCTGCTAAAGCTTTAAAGAAAATAAAGAAAGAATTAAAAAAGTAAAATTTCCAATAAATACCCTAATCCTCAAGAAAATAAATTACAAATAAAAGAAATTAATAAACAATATCTAAACTTTATATCAAAATAAAATCTATAAAAAACTGCTTCGACTAAAAAAGCAAAAATCCCACTTAAAATCAATGGCAACTTAAAAGACCAATAAATCAAAATAGGAAATATATACCAAACATATGGAATAATTGAAAATAAATAGCATATTTAAATACTTATAAGTTTTCGTTATAAATTTAAAAAATATTAAGATGTAGAAGATTGTTAATTTCGAAAAATCGAATAATAAAAAATAAATTCTTAAGATATTGTGTATAATTTAATTTAATGAAGGTATATTCAATTGGAACAGCTACACTGGATGTATTTTTTATATTTGATGATTTAGTTTTTTTGAGAAATCCTAATTTTTTAAAAGAGAAGAATGAAGTAAAAAAGATTTTTATAGATGTAGGTGGTGGAGGTTTAAATTTTGCTTATAATTTTAAAAATTTAGGTTTAAATCCTACTGCTATTATAAAATTAGGAAAGGATTTTGTTGGAAAGATTATTAAAAATAGGATAGATGAAAAAAATATAGATTGTATAATAAGATACACAAAAGGAAATTCTGCTCTTTCTTTTATTTTTCTTTCTAAAAAAGGAGAAAAATATATTTTTACTTATAGAGGAGCAGAAGTTTTCAATAAAAATGATATTATTTACGATAGAAACTCAGCTTATTTAATTTCAACTGGAAATACTTCGTTAGAAACATGGTTATATGTTGTAAATAAGCTTAAAAAAAATAATAATATAATAGGTATTGTCCCATCTAAATATTTCCTTTCTAAAAAAGAAGCTATAGAAATTTTAAACAAAATTAATTTTTTTACTCTGAATTTAGAAGAGGCTAAAATTTTATTGGAAATAAAAGAAAATGATGAAATAATAATTGCTAAGAAATTAAAAGATAAATTTGAAAAAACTGATATAATTTTATTAACATTAGGAGAAAAAGGAACTATATTAATTAAAAAAGAAAATATTTATTTTAGTGAGGCTTATAGGAAATTTAAAACAATAGATACAACAGGTGCAGGTGATAGCTATGCAAGTACATTTTTTGCGATTTTGTTAAAGAATAATTGGAGATTGGAAGAAAATGTTTTGTTTTTAGCGCTTAAGCTTTCTGCTGTTAATGTAGCTTATAATTTAAGAGAAATAGGAGCACAAACTGGGTTATTAAAAGAAAAAGATTTAATAAAGTTCAAAAATATTAGCTTAAATATTAAAAATATAGTAAAATAATAAAGATGATAGAGATAAAACCAAGAGATCCAAATAAAAAAGCAGAATTTTATAGAAAAGGAGGTTATATTCCAGGAATTATTTATGGACCAGAAATTGAAAGCCAGCCTGTTTTTATTGAGAAAAAAGTTTTTGAAAAAAACTTAAGGCATACTCATCAAAGATTTATGTTTGTATTTAATAACAAAAGATTAATGGGAATTTTACAGGAGATTCAAAAACATCCTATTACTTTAGAACCTATTCATTTTGATATATATGTTCCTTCTTTGTCACAAGAAATAGTTACCACTATCCCTATTCATTTTACTGGCGAAGAAGCTATTACAAAAGAGGGTTACGTATTAAATAAATCCTTAGTTGAATTAGAAGTAGAAGGTAAAATAATGGACCTTCCAGAATTTGTAGAAGTTGATGTTTCTAATTTGAAGCCGGGGGAATCTATTTATGTTAAAGATTTAAAATTAAGAGAATCAATAAAAGTTTTAGTAAGCCCAGAAACTCCTATAGCTACAGTTATACTTCCAGAAGAATTACAGGAGGAAAGTGAATAAAAATTATGTCTAAAATAATTAATGATATAAAAAAATATACTTACAAAAATTCATCAATTTCAAGCAAAAGGAAATTTATTTTATTATTAAACTACAAATCTTTCATTTTTTTATTTTTTATGCTTTTTCTTTTTATTTCTACTTTAAATGCAGGTGCTCCGGTTTCTAATATAATGAATGTGAAAATCAATAGTAATTTATTAGCCCAAAATACTAAAAATATTCAAGAATTAAAAGAAAGCTTAGAAAGCGAACTTAAACAAATACTTAAAGAAATCGAGCTTTATAGAGCAGAGATAAATCGTTTGTCTAAACAAAAAAGAACATTAGAACAAGAAATTCAATATTTAAATGCACAAATTAGAAAAACAGAATTAGAAATTCAAGCAATTAAATACGAAATTAATGTTTTAAACAAAAGGATAAATGATACTAAAAAAGCTATAGAAGAAGCTGAGAAAAAAATTTCTTCGTCTAAGCAAAATTTAACAAAAACCCTAAGAACATATTATCAGCTTTCTCAAAAATCTTTTATTGAAGTAGTTTTAGCCGAACAAAGCTTATCAGATTATTTTTCCAATATTGTTTATTTGAATAAACTTCAAAATTCAATAAATGAACAAATTGATGAACTTAAAAAATTAAAACAAAATTTAGATTATCAAAAACAAAAACTTGAAGATGCTATGGAAGAACAAGAAAATTTACTGAAAATTGCGGATATGAAGAAGAATGAATTAGCTAATTTGCAAAAAGAAAAGAATGAATTATTAAGCATAACAAAAGGACAAGAGAAAAAATATCAGCAATTGCTGACAGAAAAAGAAAAAAGAGCAGCAGAAATAAGGGCACAACTTTTTAGGTTAGCTGGTGGAGTTGCTCCTATAAATTTTGGTGAAGCCTTGAAATATGCTGAACTTGTAAGTAAATTAACAGGTGTAAGGCCAGCATTTTTGTTAGCAGTTTTAAAACAAGAATCTGATTTAGGTAGAAATGTTGGTCAATGTTATTTAACTGATCCTGAAACTGGAGCCGGAATAAATATAAAAACTGGTCAGAGAGTTGAAAGAGTTATGAATCCTAATAGAGATGTTCCTGTATTCTTAGAACTAACTAAGAAATTAGGTTTAGATCCTTATAATACACCGGTTTCTTGCCCTATGAGTTTTGGTTGGGGTGGGGCAATGGGTCCTGCACAATTTATTCCTTCTACATGGAAAGCTTATGAAGACAAAATAGCAAAATTAGTTGGAGAAACTCCTAATCCTTGGAATATCTATCATGCTTTTGTGGCTGCTGGTGTAAAACTTGCTGAATCAGGAGCTAATAAACAAACCTATGAAGCAGAATGGAGGGCAGCTATGATTTATTTTGCAGGTTCTAATTGGTCTAATCCAGCTTATAGATTTTATGGGGATTCTGTAATGTCTATTGCCGAAAAATTTGAACAAGATATTAAAATCATAAAAGAAGCAGGGGGATAAAAACTTGAATTTTAATTTTAGTTATGTTATAATAATAAAAGGTCCTGCAGAAGGACCATTTTAAATTGTTATAAGGTCGTAATTAAGTTTTTAATAAAAAATGGCCAGAGAGGAAATTTTGTTTGTAGACGGCGAAGAAGAGCAAAAAGAAAAAACAGAAGGAACAACAACAACTGAAGCAACAGAAGGGAATGGAGAAGAAAGCTCTTCTTCGTCGTGTAGGTAAATAGCCCAGAGCAAGTTTAATTGATGAAAATAGAAGCTCTGGGCTATTTAATTTTATTTTTAAAATTTGCTTGACAAATTATAATATGTTAAAATTAAACTTTATCAAGGATTTAAAGGAATGGTCGCAATTTAAAGTAGCTCTAAAATGAGCGAAAAATTAGAAGAAATCAAAAATCGTTTAAGGAAGCTTTTTTCTTTGTGGGTCGATGAAAGTAAGGTTAATCAACTTCAAATTGATGCAAAAATTGATGAAAGAGGTGTTTTGGTCGAAATAAATGGACCTAGAGAAGTATTAGCCTTAATAATAGGCAGAAAAGGGCAAACAGTTAATGCAGTAAGGCAGATCTTAAAGAGCATTGGTGGTGCTATAGGAGCAGCAATCTCTTTGAAAGTTCAAACTAAAACATCTAAATAAATTTAAACGAGTTTTTTAAGGTCTTTTATTGATTTTAAATACTTATTGGGAGAAGTATAAATTTTCCAAGTGTTTTTATATTTCTCGACTAAAATTATTATTATTTTAGAATTGTTAAATGCTTTTACATTTCTCCAGTAATTTTTGATAAATTTTTTACTAATCTTAACCCCTTTTATTTGCCAAAAGATAAACTTTTTCTTTTTTCTAATAAATGTTAACCCATCAAATAAACCCCAGAAATCTTTTTTGATGTTAATTATTCTAGGTTTTATTTCTGTTTCTGCTGAAGGGAAAAGCTTTTTTAATTCTTGTGCAAAATATTTTTCTAACCTTTTACCTTTTAAACTTCTGTTTTTAACTTTCCTCATTTTTAAATAAATTATATTAAAATTAATAAGAAATGTTAGAATTTTTAATGTTATTAGAATTTTTAAGAAGTATTCTAAATAAACCAGCTAATATTTTGAATAATGATTTAAATTCTATAAATAGTTCTATAAATAAAGGAAATGCTTTATATACCACAGAATCTTTTATAGAAATTAAAAATTTCAAAATAGATCCTAATAAAATCAGTGCTCAAAATGTTTTAATAAAAGAATTAGAAGGCCCTGTTATTTATAAAAAGAATCCAGAAGAACAAAAACCTATTGCCTCTTTGACTAAATTAATGACTTCTTTAGTAGCTTTAAATATTTACTCAAAAAACGAGCAATTTGAGGTTAAAACAAATTACCCTGAAAATCAAACAGAATTTAAGAAAGGTGAAATATTTTATCTTACAGATTTATTAAAAACTTTATTAATCGCATCATCAAATTCAGCTTCAGAGATTATTCAAAGCAAAGTAGGTAAAGATGAGTTTGTTAAGTATATGAATAGATTTGCAGAATTATTGAATTTAAATCAAACTACATTTCAAGATGCTACAGGTCTTTCTCCTAATAATAAATCATCTTTAAAAGATATATACATTTTATCTAAATTTATTATCAAAAATAAGCCAGAAATTTTTGAATATTCTAGAGAGGCAAGTTTTCTATTAAAAGGAAAAACTGTAAGATATCTTTATAATACAAATAAACTAGTAGAAAAATATCCTAATATAATATTTGGAAGCAAAACAGGTTATACAGAGGATGCTGGTCAATGTTTAATAATGATTTTAAAATTTGAAAAAAGCCCTCTTGTATTTGTTGGCTTATTAAATTCTAAAGATAGAGAAGCAGATGGAGAATATATAATAAAAGCATTAAAAGAATATTATAAATAAATGGAGGCATTTTTGGTAGTTTTAAAAATTTTAACATTAGGGATTTTAAACATTTTTATTTCTTTATTAATATTCCCATTGGTTATATTATTTTTAAACAAGATTAAAGCAAAAAAAGAAATTTTTAAAGAAAACGCTCCTATTTTTCAATCTTTGCATGCTAAAAAATCAGGAACTCCTACTATGGGTGGTTTAATATTTTGGATTTCACCTTTAGTACTTATTTTATTTCTTTCATTTATTTCTTTTTTTAACGTAGAATTTGGCAAATGGATAAATTTTTTAAATAGAAGAGAAACTTATTTACCTTTAGGATTTTTAGTTTTGGGAGGTATTATTGGAGCACTTGATGACTTATTAGGAATTTTTGCTTTTAAAAATAGAAGAGGTTTGCAGATTAAAGAAAAATTATTAATTTATTTCGGTTTTTCTTTAATAGTTGTTTGGTGGTTTATAACCAAATTGGGCATTAAATATATTTATGTTCCATTCTTAGGAAGATACTATTTAAGCTTTTTTTTGTTTGCTTTGTTTATGATTATTTATATTATAGCTGTTAGCTTTTCTGCGAATGAAACTGATGGTTTAGACGGTTTATTAGGTGGAGTATCTCTTTCAATTTTAGGTGTTTTAGCAGTGATTTCTTTTATTAATGGTAATTATAATTTAACAAGTTTAACTGTTGTAATAATGTCAGCAGTTTTGTGCTTTTTATGGTATAATATCTATCCAGCTAAAATTTTTATGGGTGATACAGGTTCAATGGCATTAGGTAGTTATATCGCTATTGTGTCTTTATTAGAAGGTGTTTATTTTCTAATACCTATAATTGCTCCTGTTTTTGTAATTGAATCAGGATCAGTTATTTTGCAAACTTTATCAAAAAAAATTTTTAAAAAGAAAATCTTTCTATCAACTCCCATTCACCACCATTTTGAAGCCAAAGGATTACATGAAGCAAATATTGTTTTTAAATTTTGGATTATAAATGCAATTGGAGCAGCTATAGGATTAATTATCTTTTTATTAGATAAATTAATATGAGCTATTTGGTAATAAAAGGTGGGCAAAAATTAAAAGGAGAAGTGAAAATCTCTGGCTCTAAAAATACAGCTTTAAAAATTATTGCTGCTACTTTATTAAATAAAGGTAAAAATATTTTAATAAATGTTCCCAAAATTTCTGATGTATTAGTGATATTAGAGATTTTAGAATATTTAGGTTGTAAAATAACTTGGGAAAACAATAAGTTAATTATTGATAGTAGTAATATCAAAAATAAATCTTTAATAATTGATGCAGTTAAAAGATTAAGAGCATCAGTTGTTTTATTAGGACCATTGCTTTCTTTATTTAAAGAAGTAGAAATAGCTAGGCCTGGAGGGGATATAATTGGAGCTCGTTCAATTGGAGTACATTTAAATGCTTTAAGGGATTTAGGTTGTGAAATTCAAGAGAATGAAAATGTTTATGCTAAATTTAAAAAAATAACAAATAATTTTGTTATCTTAAAAGAGATGAGTGTGACAGCTACAGAAAATTTATTGCTTTTTCTTTCATTAATACCTAAAAAGGTGAAAATTAGATTAGCAGCTACTGAGCCTAGTGTAGTTTATTTATGCAAGTTTTTAAAAAAATTAGGAGTAGAAATCAAAGGAATAGGTACGCCATTTTTAGAGGTCGAAGGCAGAAAAAATTTAAAGAAAAAAGTTATTTTCAAAATTCCTCCAGATAATATAGAGACGGGTACTTTTATAGCTTTAGCTGGAGCTACTAAAAGTCATTTAGTAATAAAAGATATTGTACCTGAAGAATTAGATGCAGTTTTGATCACAATGAATGAAATGAATTTTAAATACAAGTTAAAAAATAAAAGTATTGAAATTTTCCCTTCAGACTTAAAAGGTACTAAAATTCAAGTTGGCTTATATCCAAAATTTCCTTCAGATTTACAACCTTTATTTGGTGCTTTAGCTACACAAGCAAAAGGTGTAACTTTGATTCATGATTGGATGTACGAAAACCGATTTTCTTATATTAATGAATTAATTTATATGGGAGCTAATGCAGAAATTTTAGATCCTCATAGAGCTATTATTATAGGACCTACTTTATTGAAAGGTAAAGAAGTAAGATCTTTAGATATTAGAGCAGGAGCAGCTTTAATTATAGCTGCCTTAGTCGCTCATGGTGAAAGTATACTTTATGAAGCAGAAAAGATAGAAAGAGGATATGAGAATATCGTAGAAAAATTACAGAAAATAGGAGCTAATATTCGAAAAATAGAAGAATAGCGCCCTTGAACCTAGGGTGCTAATTTGTTATAATTAATATAGAGAATAAAGAAGGTCGAATTAAGCATTATAAATAAAAATGGCAATCATTAGATGGGATCCTTTCAAGGAAATTGAAAGATTATTTTCTGAAGAATTTTTCCCTGCTTTAGTTCCTACATTTACTGTATCTTCTGTACCGGTCGATATTTATGAAACTGATAAAGAATTAGTTGTAGAAGTAGGATTGCCAGGATTAAAACCAGAAGATGTAAAAGTTGTTGTAGAAGATGATAGATTGATAATTGAAGGTAAGAAAGAAGAGAAAAAGGAAGTTAAAGAGGAAAACTATTACAGAAAAGAAATTAGGAGGGGTGCATTTAGAAAAGTTGTTTATTTACCCTATGTAGTGAATGAAGATAAAGCAAAGGCAAAGATGGAAAATGGAATATTAAAGATAGTTTTCCCTAAAGAAGAAAAAGAAGAAAAAGGCAAGGAAATTAAAATTGAATAAATTTTATGACTAAAGCAAATCTTAAAAATTTAATATTTAATAAATTAATAGATTTGTATATTAAAAAAGCAAACCCAATAGGTTCAAGGATATTGAAAAGAAAATATTTTAGAAATTTGGCAGAATCTACTATTAGATTATATCTTAATAGATTGACCGAAGAGGAATATTTAATTACCGTAAAGAAAAGTGTTGGTAGGATTCCTACTGATAAAGGTTGGAAATATTATTTAGAAGTAAATAAAGATAATGTTTATTGGGGGAAAGAAAGAGGTTTACCTAACTATAGTGACCATAAACTTTTTGATTATATCGCTGATAAATTTAATCTGTATTATATAATAGAAAAAGACAGTAAATTAATAGAGGGAGGGTTAGAATATACTTTAAGAAATTTAGAATTTGAAAATAAGGAAATAGTTTTGAAATTTGCAAGATTTTTAAGAGAGGTTAAAGAAAGTTTCTTAAATAATCTTTTATTAAAAGATAATGAAATTAAAATATTAATAGGTGAAGAAATTGATTTAAAAAATGCTGAACATTTTTCTGTAATTGCATGCAGAAAGGGGCTAAGTAAATTAATATTTATTAATGTTAAAAGAATGAATTACCCATTAATTTATAGCATAGTTAGAGATATAATTAAAGAAAGATTATAACTTTTAAAATTTAAAAAATGGCAGAAGAAAATCAAATTGAAGAAAAATTACCTTCTGAGACAGAGACAATTAAAGAATTTCAAGAAATTATCAAGAAATTAGAGAAAGAAAAAGAGGAATATTTAGAAGGGTGGAAAAGAGCTAAAGCTGATTTGTTGAATTATCAGAAAGAAATGGAGAATAAAATGAAAGAAATTATAGTTTATGCTAATGAGAATTTACTGTTGGATTTGTTGCCTGTTTTGGATAGTTTAGATTTAGCACTTAATTCTTTATCTGAAGAAGACAAAAATACATCACTTGGCAAGGGATATTATCTGATTCAAGCTCAGCTTTTGGAAATCTTAGCCAAACATGGATTAGAAGTTATTTCTCCTGAGAATAAAAAATTCGATCCAGTTTTTCATGAAGCTGTTGCAATTCAAAAATGTTCTAAGGAAAATTGCGATAAAAGTGATGATAATTTAATAGTAGAAGTTCTAGCTAAAGGTTATTTATTGAATGGAAAATTAATCAGACCAGCAAAAGTTAAAGTACTTATTCATTAACCATGCCCAAGATAATAGGAATAGATTTAGGAGCAACTAATTCTGTAGCTGCAATTGTTGAAGCTGATAAAATAGAGATAAGAAAAATAAAGAATTTAAAAGAGTTTTTGACAACATTAACAAAATTTATTTTGAAGCAAAAAATGAAAGATAAATTATTAATATACTCTCCTTTGTTGGCTGATTCTTTGTTTAATAATGTAGCCTATCCTCGGTTTGTTGATAATTTTAAAAATCCTTTTAAAATAAGTCTTTTTAGTATAGCATAATACTAGAATTAATTAAACATCAATTATCACCATGCCCAAGATAATAGGAATAGATTTAGGAACAACTAATTCTGTAGCTGCAATTGTTGAAGCTGGTGTGCCAAGAGTAATAGAAAATAGGGAAGGGAGCAGATTAACTCCTTCTGTTGTTGCTATTTCTAAAAATGGAGAAAGACTTGTTGGAATTTTAGCTAAAAGACAAGCCATAACAAATCCGCAGAATACTATTTTCTCTATAAAAAGGTTGATAGGTAGAAGATACTCTGATCCAGAAGTTCAAAAAGCAAAGCAAAAATTGCCTTATGAGATAAGAGAATCAGAAAATGGCGGTGTAGAAGTTAAGATGGGTGATAGATGGTATAGACCAGAAGAAATCTCTGCTATGATTTTGCAAAAAATTAAAATGGATGTTGAAGAAAAATTAGGAGAAAAAATTACTGAAGCGGTTATAACTGTTCCTGCTTATTTTGATGATTCTCAAAGATCAGCTACAAAAGCTGCTGGAGAAATTGCTGGATTTAATGTAAGAAGAATTTTACCAGAACCTACTGCTGCTGCTTTAGCTTATGGGTTAGATAAAAATGTTAATCAAAAAATCTTAGTTTATGATTTTGGTGGAGGAACTTTTGATGTCTCTATTTTAGAAATAGGAGATAATGTTATAGAAACCAAAGCTATAGGAGGAGATTCTTATTTGGGTGGAGATGATTTTGATCAAAGAATAATTGATTATTTAATAGAAGAATTTAGAAAACAAGAAGGAGTTGATTTAAGTAAGGATCCTTTGGCTTTACAAAGATTAAAAGAAGCTGCTGAAAAAGCAAAACAAGAACTTTCCTCTCTCTATGAAACAGAAATTAATTTGCCATTTATAACTTCAGTTGGTGGAGAACCTAAACATCTTTATTTCAAACTTACTAGATCAAAACTTGAAGAATTAACACGAGATCTTGTTGAAAGATCTATTGAGATTGTTGATAAAACCTTAAAGGAAGCTAATTTAACACCACAAGATATTGATGAAATTATTTTAGTCGGAGGGCAAACAAGAATGCCCTTAATTCAACAAAGAGTTAGAGAATATTTTGGTAAAGAACCTAGAAAAGATATTAATCCGGATGAAGTTGTTGCTATTGGCGCAGCTATCCAAGCTGGTATTTTGCAAGGTGATATAAGAGAAATATTGCTTTTAGATGTAACTCCTTTAACTTTAGCTATTGAAACCTTAGGTGGAATTGCTCATCCAATGATTCCTAAGAATACTCCTATTCCTTATTCCAAGACAGAAATATTTACTACTGCAGAAGATAACCAAACTGCAGTTGAGATTCATGTTGTTCAAGGTGAAAGACCTATGGCTAGAGATAATAAAACATTAGCTAGATTTATTTTAGAAGGCATTCCTCCAGCTCCTAGAGGAATTCCCCAAATTGAGGTTACTTTTGATATAGATGTTAATGGTATTTTGACTGTAACTGCTAGAGATAAAGCTACAGGCAAAACTCAGTCTGTAAGAATTGAAGGATCTACTAATTTATCTAAAGAAGAAATTGAAAAACTCAAAAAAGAAGCAGAAATGTATGCTGAAGAAGATATGAGGAAAAAACGATTAGCAGAAACCAGAAATCAAGCAGATAATCTTATTTATCAAGCTAGAAAAATACTAACTGAATATAAAGATAAAATTTCTGAGGATTTAAGAGTTAATATAGAAAATAAGATTAAAGAATTAGAGAATGCTAAAAATAGCGAAGATATTAATTTGATTGAAGAAAAAATTAAAGAACTTTCTGTTGCTCTGTCTCAAATCGGCTATCAATTTTATGGAAAGCAAGAGGGCCAACAAATTTAATTATAAATTTAATTAATGGTAATTACAGAAAAAGAATATTTACAAATTAATTTACCGCGTTTAAGATATTCTTTGGCATTCATCTTTGCTTTATTCTTCTGGCTTTTAAGTTTGTTTTTAGTATTAGATATTTTTGCTTTTAACCTTCAAAAATTTATTTATTTATTTTTCAGTTTTCTATTTTACTTAATTTTTCTTACCATTATATTTTATTCCGATTATTTAGCTTTAATTTTAGCCTTAATTTTTACTCTTTCTGGTTCTCTATTTTTGTTTATATTTTATAAATTTTCTAACGAACTTGCTGCCTATTTAGCTTTAATTTATGCAATTTTATTATTAGCTGCTTACTTTATATTTAAAAACTTCGAAAGGAACAGTTTAAAAATAAATTGGTTTTATTCATTTAGAATTTTGTGGAATTTTTCTACATTGTTTATTTTGATTTTAGTTTTAATTTTTTTAGGATTTTATTTTGACTTTTCTAAAATTTCTCAAGTTCAAATTATAAATTTATTAGATAAAACAAAATTTATTTTTGAAATTTTAAATTTAGGAGTAACGCCAGACACAAAAATAGAAGATATTATTTTAAGAAATATTGGTGTTCAATTAGATGAAACCACTAAAAAAGAAACAGTAAAGTTATCAATTGATGAAATAAATAAAAGATATAATCTTAACTTAAAACCTGAATCAACTTTAAAAGAAGTTATTGCTCAATATTTAAAAAATCAAACAAATATGTTAGCTAATCAACAAAACAAGTTTAACTTCAATAAAATTTTTGTAATTATAATTTTAATTCTAATTTTAAATTCCATTCTTTATCTTTTAGGTTATATTGCTGGAGTTTTAAGCTTGGTTCCATTTTATTTGTTATATAAGTTAAAATTATATGAGATTGAAAAAGAACCTGCTTACAAAGAAAAAATTAAATTTTAGTTTATAAAATGGAGGATTATTATCAAATTTTAGGAGTACCAGAGAACGCCTCTGAAGAAGAAATAAAAAAGAGATTTAGAGAGCTTGCTAAAAAATATCACCCTGATATGGGAGGAGATCCAGAAAAATTTAAAAAAATTTTAGAAGCATATAGAATTTTGTCAGATAAAAAATTAAGAGCAGAATACGATCAAAAAAGAAAGATGATGAAAGAAGGATTTATTTTTGAAACACCATTTAATTTTGCTGATCTACACTCCTTTTTTAGAACACAAGACTTTGATGATCTATTATCCAATTTAATCGAAGAATTTTTTGACTTTTATCCAGAAAGAAGCGAAGTAAAAGATATAATTTTAGATTTAGATGTTAATTTAGAAGAGGTTATTAGAGGAACAACAAAAACTATCGCTTATAAAAGAAAAGTAATTTGTAATACATGCAATGGCACTGGTAGCCAAACCAAGAATTTAATTAGATGCGAAGTTTGTAATGGAACAGGGCGAGTTATTTCAAGATCATCTTTCTTTACTGGTTTTATTTTTGAAAGTAGCAAAATTTGTAAAAACTGTGGTGGGAGAGGAAAAGTTCCAGAAAGAATATGTACAAATTGTCAAGGCCGCGGTTATATTATAAGAGATGAAATAATTAACATTAACCTCCCACCTCATTTTGATCCTCAAGAAGTTATTAAAATTCCAGCAGCTGGTGATCAAGATCCAATTTCTAAAAAAGCTGGTGATTTATATGTAAGAATAAGAATAATACCCCATCCTAAATATAAAATCAAAGGCAGAGATATTGTCGGAGAAGTTGAAATTAGCATTTTTGATTTGCTTTTAGGTAAAGATTTGATTTATGACTATTTTGGAGAAAAAATAAAAATTCATATTCCATCAGGTTTTAAAGAGAACTATATTAGAATTCCAGGAAAAGGACTTAAGGGCGGCGATTTGATACTTAAAATAAATTTCAGAATTCCTAGAAAACTTACTAAAAGAGCCAGAGAATTATTGGAAGAGCTAAAAAAAGAACTAGAAGATTAATTTTGGTTTTCATATTCTTCAATTTTCTGTATCCTTCTTATATATTTTTCTTGATTTTTAAAAGGTGTATTTAAAAAAACTTCAATTAAAGCAAAAGCTTTATTTTCATCTACAAAATCTGCAGGTATACAGAGAACATTTATATCATCATCTTCTCTTGCTTTTTTTACAATTTCTATCTCTTCACCTAAGCCTGCTCTGACTCCTTTAACTTTATTTGCTGCAATGCAAACTCCTATACCTGAGCCACAAAATAAAATTCCTCTATTATTTTTATTTTTAGCAGTTTCTTCAGCGACTTTAAAGGCAATATCAGGATAATCATCTAAAGGATTATATTCATAAGCTCCAAGATCTAAAAAATTATATCCATGAGAAATAAGTTTTTCTTTTATTTTTTCTTTAAGCTCAAATCCACGATGGTCTGCTCCTAATATAATATTTGTTTCTCCCATCTTTTAAATTATAACTTTATTTTTAATAAAATAACATTATTCTTTAAAAAATTTGTTTTGCAAATTTAATGCACTCTATGAATATATATTTTTACTATGAACATACTTTTTAAAGCACCAAAATATCAATTTTAATTTAAAATTTTTGAACTTTATGGCATCCTTTCCTCATTTTATAATTTCTAAAATGAGAGAAGAAAGAAAGAGGAAAATAGAAGAAATTTATCAAAAAAGAGATAAGAATTTTATAGTAGTTTTAGAAGACATTAAAGATAAACACAATGCTGGAGCAATATTAAGAAGCTGTGATGCATTTGGCATTTTATATGTTTATTTTATTTTCAACAAATTAGAACAAAATTATACGCCTGAAGAATTAACTTCAAGTTCCGTAGGATCAAGTAAGTGGTTAGAATATAAAATATTTGATTCAAAAAATTACTCTAATCCAACAATTGCTTGTATTGAAGAGTTAAGACAAAATGATTTTAAAATTGTTGCTACAGTAGTAGATGAAACAGCTATTAAACTTCCTAATTTTGAATGGCCTGAGAAAGTTGCTTTATTTTTAGGGAACGAAGTAAACGGGTTAACTGAAGAAGCTATCAATTTAGCAGATTATAAGGTTTATATTCCAATGTATGGAATGGTACAAAGTTTAAATGTTTCTGTTTCAGCAGGTATTTTTCTATATGACTATGTAGTTAAAAGAAAGTTTAATGTATAAAATATTTCTAACCTATTGTTGTATGTTTTACAGTATTATTCCTTCTAATTATACTCCATAAACCCAATTTTTTAATTTTATTTTATTAATTTCTCTCTATTATTTTTTTAAATTTTTAAGATCTTCAAAATGAATGTACTATCAGAACATATGTTCTTATAGTCCAATAATAAACTTTCAATCTACTAAAACCTATGTTAAATATTTCATTTTTTTATCCACAATTCAACTTGAAAAAAAATTTTATATCTTATAATTTTTAAATATGAACAAATATAAATCTTTTACTTTCTTAGAAGTTTTAATTACCCTTACTATTTTATCTATTATTTCTTTATTAGTTGTAGGCCTTCTTAAACCTCAAGAAACCTTTAAAGTTGCTAGAGATGCAAAAAGAGTATTAACTTTAAATCAAATAGAAAAGACTCTAATTTTATATCTAAAAGAAAACCCAAGATTAAATTTAGGCTCCTCGACAATAATATATATTTCTTTACCGGATAATTCAGCTTCTTGTACTTCTTGGAAAGATAAATTACCTCCTTTACCTTCAGGCTATGAATATAGATGTTCAGCTAATCCTCAAAATATAGATGGTACAGGCTGGATTCCTATTGATTTTACTAAATCATCAATAACTAACATTTCTTCTTTACCTCTTGATCCTATAAATAATCCTCCTTATTACTTTACTTATGTTGCAGATAATAATAAAAAATCATTTGAAATTACAGCTTATTTAGAAAGTGATAAAAATAAAGGAGAAAATTCAGTTTCTGCTAATGATAATGGTACAAATATTAATTTATATGAAGTAGGAAATGATAAAAAATTGTTAAATTTGAATGTTGAATTGGGCCGGGAAGTGAAATTATTAGCTCAAATTAATTTTTATGGATATTATAATGGAGTCCCTTATGTTGGATGTACTAATCATTTAGATATAGTAGGTAATACTTTATACGTTACTCCTGGTTATTGTGCCAGTGATGCCCCTCCTGACCCGACTTCAACAATTGCAGTTATACCTGATTTAGTTGTAATAGATATTTCTACTCCATCTAATCCAACTATCTTAGGAGAATATAAAGATATAAGTTTTTCTTGGGGAGTAAAAGTTATCCCACCATATGCATATGTCTCTTATATGAGAAATCTTGATATAGGAGCAGCTAAGGTTTGTGTTTTAGATATTTCAACTCCTAGTAATATTATTCAAAAAGGTTGCTATAGCCCAGGTCATTGGCATGGTAGAGGTGTAGATGTTCAAAATAACATAATTTATTTTGCTGCTGGTTACAGGGGGTTAAGAATTGTTGATGGTTTTAATCCTGATTCATTAGTTTATTTATCCACTTATCCTGTTTGGTATGCTAAAGATATTAAAGTAAGGGGAAATTATGCATATGTAGCAGATAGAAATGGACAAAAATTTCATATAGTAGATGTTTCAAATCCAACATTTCCAACTTCAACTTATATTTATTCTCTACCAGAAGGTGGTTATGGAGTATTTATAGAAAATAATATTGCTTATGTATCTGCAGGAAGAGCTGGATTAGTTATATTAGATATTTCTAATCCATATAATCCTGTTTTACTAAGTCAATTAGATACTCCAGGTTGGGCTGGAAAATCTTATGCAACAACTGGTTATTTATTCTTAGCAGATTCTGAAGCTGGTGTTCATATTATTAATGTTAAAAATCCTAGTAATCCTTATATAGTAAAAACAATAGATACACCAGGCATTGCTTTAGCAACTTATGTAAAAGATAAAATTTTATACATAGCTGATGATACAAATGGTTTATTAATTATAGATGTTTCTGATTATTTAAAATAACTCAGTATATAATAACCTCCGTAAAGGGATGATAAATCTTTAA
>OGCB01000016.1_pt1 | contig 59118 bp, 73 predicted proteins | sample 1570031 | NCBI WGS metagenome assembly OGCB01 (sample SAMN05518655, study PRJEB24509) | hot springs metagenome | isolation source: Octopus Spring Streamers, Yellowstone National Park, Wyoming, USA | place: USA:Octopus Spring Streamers, Yellowstone National Park, Wyoming, USA | collected 2011-10-11 | reverse complement strand
GTTCCATGTGTTGTAATTATTAAAGGTTCTTTTTTAAGAAAAGAGGATATGACTCCTGCATCTGTTTGGAAATTCCTGTAGCCATGAACATGAATTATGTTGCAATCTTTTTTTAAAGAATCTAGCAACATCTTAAAAGATGGCTTGTAATGGCCTGCGCCAAAAAATGGCTTATATTCGATTATTTTGCTTCTCTTTAAATTTACTTTTCCTTTTTTAAAGGTTAAGATTATTGAGCTTATTCCTTTCTTTTCCAAACCTTTCGTTAAAAGATACGCTTGTTTTGAAGGACCTGTGAATTCACTTCCAAATTCGCCAATCAATCTTAAGATCATCAATTCAGCTTCAAATCGAACTCCCTTAGATCTTTAACATTACCTTCAACTATTGCTTCCATAACCTTGAAATCTTGGCAAATTACATTTTTCCAATCTAATTTTTTAGCAATGTTTCTCATAAAGCTAAAATCTTTATTTTTAACTTCTTTCAAAGCGAGTTCTAAGTCTTCAGCGATCATATCTGCATTTGAAGGATCTCTAAAATACATTGCTACGCTACCTAAAGATTTTGAAATACCTTCAGTTTTCGTAACCAAAAAAGGCTTGCACATGCTTAAGTATTCCCTTATTCTTGTATGAAGATTTGCGCGGTTCATTCTTGTTTTAGGCAATAAAGGTAATGCGCATAATGATGCTGAAGCTATATAGTTTGGCAATTCTTTATATTCTATCCATCCTGTTAGCTTAACTTCTTTAGCTAATCCATTTTCATTTACTAAAGATCTTAAATAATTCATATAATTTGGCTTACCTTCTCCTACTATCAATAGAGAAGCTTTCTCTTTTAGTTTATTAAAAGCCTCTATCAATAAATGAACTCCATCGTAAAGTCCCATGTCGCCGTGATAAAAAATTACTTTATCATTCAGTTCAAGCTTACTTTTTATCATATCAGGATTTGTTTTATCAGGATTAAAATGCTCTGTATCAACACCGTTAGGTACCACCACAACTCTTTCTTTGTTAAGACCATATTCATACCAAAAATCTCTACCTAGATCTGTTTCAACGTTTGCATAATCAACATTTCTGGCTATTTTCTTTTCCATTCTTTTTAAAAAAGGCACCACTAAACTTTTAAAAGGCATATCGAATTGAATATAAAGATCGCTTATAAAGTCGGTTAGCTCTGCATAAATTGGAATCTTTATTTCTTTTTTGTTTGATATCGCTGCGTAAGTTGGCAAGATATTAATAGTTCTAATTATATCAAATTTTTCTTTTTTGCATAGTTCTTTTATTTTCTTTTTCATCTCTCTCATTATTTTTATTCTCGAAAAAATGTTGAATTGTTTATATTCTAAATTTATATATTCGTAATTAGCTAAGTTATCTTCAGGCAAATCTGATTTAGGGCAAATAACCGTTATATCGTTTCCTAATTCAGAAAAATACTTAATGCTATAATTAGGCCTTCCCGCTCTTTTTTTAGAAGGTAAAGGTTGCTCGCAGACCAATAATATCTTAATTTTACTCACTTCTTGCTTTTAATAATCTTTGTTTGTTCATTAGTTTAGTGATTATTATTTGGGTCTACGGTTTTTATCCATCCTATGAATTCGCTTACTATTTTCTCAGTCGTTTCTTTAGCTGTTTGATAAAGAATTTCGTTATTAATTTCTAGGTATAGTTTCACAAGTATGTTTCTTAAACCTGTAAGTCTTGTTATACATTCTGCTAAGTCTCTGGGAATTTTGTTTGCTTCTGCTAGTTTTTGTGGATATTCATCATAACTTTCAGCCAAACCAAGCGAGTAAACTGAAATTAAGTGTCTGCATATGTCAAGCATGGCTTCTATGATTTTATGCATAGCTCTTTCTAAAGCTAGTATGCCTTTGTAGTTTAAGTCTTCAATTTTCTTCGATAGTATTTCGCTTTTAATGAATTCTGTGTGTTTTCTGATTTCTTCTGTTCTTGATATAATGACCATTTTATCTAATTTTGGATCAAAAGTTGCCCAATGCTTGATCTCTATCATGGCATCTGGTGCTTAATCTGCTTTTTGTAAGAGTTGCTCAATAATATTAAGTTTTGCTTTGATTATGATACCTTCTTTGAGTATTTTTGAGAGAATTATTGGATTTGCTTGGTTTAAGAGTACGATATCTATATAATCTTCGTTGGTCTGTAGAGTTTTTGCGATCTGGGTTATAATGTATCCAGTTTCTAGCAGGTCTTCTTTATTTAATTTTAGGGCTATATCTATGTCATGGACGCTGAACTTATTTCTTGCTATGGAACCGAATAATATTGCTGTTTCAATATTTTCAAATTTTTCAAATAACTCTTTTAATCTAGGCAATACGTAATCAAGTGTAAGCTTATTCTTAGTCATATAAGGATTTGTGAGGTTTAATTTTTTAAAATTGAGTTATTATAAAATATTTATCTTTTTAAATTTGAATATGTTAATCCTAACCAAAAGATATAATCAGAATCTTTTAACCAATCTTTTATTGCAGGTATAATTATTACTGTTTTGCTTTTTGATAACACTTCTGCAACTTCTTTCCCTTTTTTCATTATTTTTTCTTTAAAGGAATTTAATTTCTTCATTATTGAAATTACTGATTCAATGATCTCTTTGTTTATTATCTTTTTAATTTTTGATAACTTCATGCAAGCAATGTAAAATGCTTTATCCATGGCTGAAAGATTATTCCATGATCCTTTTCTTAAACATGATTTATAAAATCTTGATAGATCTGAAAATGATAAGCTGAGCATTTTATTAATTAATTATTTTATTGTTTAAAAACTTTTAACTAAGACTTTTATCATGGAGAAAACCTCACCTCATTTAAAAAATTATTTTTTGATCAAATAATTACCAATAGCTAAATATTTTAAGCCTGAATTTTTAAAAGTCCATATAGCAAGCTCAGGTGTTCCTACAATCGGATATCCATGCAAATTAAAACTTGTATTTAAAATGGCTCCAACTCCTGTAATTTTTTCAAAAGCCTTTAATATTTTTCTATAAGAAGGATTCCACTCATTTAAAGTTTGAGGTCTTGCTGTAAAATCTTGGGGATGAATAGCAGCAATTATTTCATCTCTTTTTTCTGTTGTATCAAAGGCAAGTATCATATATCTCGCAGGTCTTGCATTTACCAAATATTCATGCATTCTTTCTTCAAGTATTGTTGGTGCAAAGGGCATCCAAAAATCTCTTTGCTTTATTGCACTATTTAACCTTCTTACAACTCTAAAATCTCTTGGATCTGCCAAAATACTTCTGTTACCCAATGCTCTTGGTCCCCATTCAACTCTTCCATTAAACCTTGCTACAATTTCTCCTTTAGCTAATAGTTCTCCTACAATTTCTTCTATACCATCATATTTTTCAGCTTTATTTTCCAATCCTTCTTTTTTTATTACTTCTTTTATATAATCATCATCAAATTCGCATCCATAATAAAGATCTTCTAGAGCATAAAATTCTGGTTTTCTTCCATCTCTTTTACAAATCTCATAGTAAATTTGTAAAGCAGCACCAACAGGAGTTCCGTCATCTCCAGCTGCAGGATAAAAGAAAGCATCATCAACTTCTTCTATTTCTAAAACTCTTTTATTTGCTTTAACATTTAATATATTTCCTCCTGCAAATACTACTTTATGAATTCCTGTAATATTTATGGCATTTTTTACCCATTGTGTAAATAGTTCTTCATAATAAGCTTGACATGCAGCAGCTATATTATCAAATCTTTCTCCTTCAAGTAGCTTTCTTAATTTTTTCTGCATAGATTTCAAGTAGCTTCTAAAAGTATTCTGAAATTCTAAAGGATTTTTTGGATCTATTCTAATTATTTTTCTCATCTTATCAATGCAATATTCTGGCTTTCCATATGGAGCAAGACCCATTACTTTATATTCATGATCCCAAGGCTTCATTCCTAAATATCTTGTTATTTCGCTATAGAATGCATTTCCTAGAGAATCATAAAATGTTGACCATGCAATTCTTCTAATTTCTCCCTTTTCTCCTATTGAAACTGTTGAAGAAACACCATCTCCAGCACCATCAGCAGTCATTATTAAAACTTTCTCATTGTAGCCAAAAGGAGAAGTTCTGTAAGCACATGAAGCATGAGCTAAATGATGCTCTACAAAAAATACTTCTTTGTTTTCAATTCCTAATTCCTCAAATATTTTCTTTAATTCCTTTATGTTTCTAAATTTGCTTAGGATTTTTACGTAAAGCTTTACAAAATATTTAAAATGAATATAAGGAGAAATTTTTTCAAATATTTTTACCTTTAGAGGATATTCTTCTAAAGGCGAATAAACTCGATTTAGACTTACTATAGCTATTGCATCTGTTTCAGAAGGATCAACTTTTGCTATTTTATATACTTCTTTTATAGATAATTTAGGTATTCCGCTGTGATGCTTTATATTTGATAATCTTTCTTCTTGTATTGCTGCTAAAACTTTTCCATCTCTTATTAAAGCTGCTCCACAATCATGTCCATCGTTTATACCTAGAACTGTTATTGGTCTATGTGGCATTAACTCCTTTCAAAAAGTAAATAATCAAGTTTTTTCTTTATTTCTTCAGAATCTTTTGTAGAAAAATACCATTCTATTGTTCTTTTTAATCCTTCTTTATAACTAACTTTAGGTTCCCAGCCTAGCAATTTCCTAGCTAAAGTAGGATCTGCTGCTCTAGATAATACTCCGACAGGCTTAGTTGTATCATAGATAATTTTGCTTGGTCTCCAGTTAACTATTTCAAATATCATTTCAGCTAATTCATTGATCGTTATGCTATCTTCCCTTCCAGCATTTACAGCAGTACCGTCTTCGATTTTTTCACAGGCTAATATTAAGGCATCTACAATATCATCTATATAAGTATAGTTTCTTTTTTGCTTACCGTTTCCCCAAATTACAAATGGATCCATTTTTATGAAAGCTTTAGCTATTAAAGCTATAACAGAATGTGTTTCATTTTCCCTTGGTCCATAGGCTGTAAATATTCTAACAGAAGATGTTTTCATTCCATACTGTCTATGATAAGCTTTTAAAGCCATTTCTCCCATCAGTTTAGTCCAACCGTATTCTAGATCTGCATTGGCTTTACCATAAGTAAAAGGATCAGCATCTTCCTCTTTTAATTTATAATTACCTTCAGGATCTTCCTGTAAATGAACAGGGTAAACACATGCAGAGCTGGCATAGCATATTCTTTCTACGTTATTTTTACATGCTTCTTCAAAAACTAATTGATCTATTATCATTCCTGTACAAACATCTGCAGGATGCGTAGCTATGTATCCTCTTCCTCCATGAATTGCTGCTAAATGAAATATTATATTTACATTTTTAACTACTTTTTTTACAACTTTTCTATCTTTTAAATCTCCAACATAAACCTTTAAATTTGCTTCCTTTGCAACATATTCTCCTTTTGCAATTCTCGAAAAATTATACTGTAAGTTTTCCCATTTTCCACTCGAGAAATTATCAGCTACAATAACTTCAGCACCTTCTTTTAACAATCTGTCTACCAAATGGCTTCCTATGAAGGATGCTCCTCCTGTAACAAGAACTTTTTTACCTTTATACATTGTTCAATTTCTTATAAGCCCATTCTATTGTTCTCCTCAACCCTTCTTCTAATTTTGTCTTTGGCATCCATTCAAGCTTTTCCTTCATTTTTGTAAGATCTGCACAGTATCCTTTTACTCCTACTGTTCCATTAAGATCATATTCTATTTTTATTTCCTTACCAAGAATTTTAATGATTTTTGAAGTAACTTCATTTATTGTTACTACTTCATTGCTTCCAAGATTTATTGGTTCAGCATCATTGGCTTTTAACATGCATCTAAGAAGGCCTTCAACGCAATCTTGAACATATAGGAATGCTCTTTGTTGACTTCCATCACCTAATATTACAAATCTTTCCTTTGGATACATTATTGCTTTTCTTATCAATGATGGAATTACATGAGCCCATTTTAGATCGAGATTTTCGTTTTCGCCATAGGCATTAAATATTCTAGGAACTGAACATTTTATACCATAGTCTTTATAATAAGCTTTGCATGCTATTTCTCCCAATATTTTTGCCCATCCATATGTTGTAGGTGGATTTGCTGGATAAGCATCTTCTTCTTTAAATACATTCAATCCATTTGTTTTGCTTCTATAAACACAAGCAGAACTTGTAAATAAAAAACCTTTAACATCATTTTTTCTTGCAGCTTCAAGCATGTTTATATTCATAGTTACAGAAGGAGATAATTGTTCAACATTTATTTTTGAAATGTAATGAATTCCACCAACAGATGAAGCTAAATGAAAAATATAATCTACTCCTTGGCTAACTTTTATACAATTATTTATATCTGTTAGATCTACCTTGTAAAATTTTATTTTATCAATTATTTCGCTTAAATTTTCTAAGCTTCCTCTAGAAAGATTATCTGCAACTATAACGTTTGCACCTATTTCTACTAATTTCTTAGCTAAATTTGAGCCTATAAATCCTGCTCCACCTGTAATTAAAACATTGCTTCCTTCAAATTCTTTAAAATTCATTTCTTTAAAATTTTCTTTATAAGCTTAAATGTTTTTAGTTAAAGATACTCTTTAAAATTTCCTTTAATTTATTTTCCGAAAAATACTCATTTAGAACTTTAATATTTCTTAATTTAAACTCTTTTAATGAATTTTTTTCTTTGGAAATTTTTATTAACAAGGAAGCAATCTCTTGGTGGTTAGCTTCCTCAAATACAAAACCAACATTTTTTTCTTTTGAAAACTTTGCTAAATATCCTTTTGATATTATCAACATTGGCTTCCCAAATCCTAAATATTCTACAAATTTTATTGGAAAGGATGCATCTGGAAACATTGAACTTTTTAAAGGAAGCATAAAAATATCTGAATTGCACATTTCTTTTAAATATTCTTTATAAGGTAAAGGCTTATTTTCAATTTTAACATTCTTTAAATCATATTCTTTTATTAATTTGCTTAGAATGCTATACATTTCTCCTTGACCTCTTATTATAAACTCTATCTTTTCGTTCCTCAAAATTTTAGCGACTTCAATTATTGAAATTAGATCATAATTTTTACCAAGATTTCCTGAATAAACGATCCTTAATTTATCTTTGCTAACATTTTCTTTGCAATCATATTTTTTTGCTATATTTGGCAAAATTTCAATTTTTTTAGGTTCAATTTTATATTCTTTTGCAATAAAATCCTTCATCGAATATGTTAATACAGTTACTTTATCACTTAACAAATAGATAATTTTAGCCAAAAATCTGCCTATTTTATAAAATGTACTATTATATTTTGTATAACCAGTGTTTACTAAAGCTTCTGGCCAAAGATCTGTAATATCGCTTATCAATTTGCTTTTATGAAAAATTTTAAATATTATTCCAGAAATGGAAGAAAATACTCTTTGACTAAAAGCCCAAACATAGTCTGCTTTCTTTAAAATAAACAATGGAAAGAGAGAAGTAAAAGTAAATGTAATATATAATATTAATCTTCTATGTAAACCTTCATGCTTTAAAGGAGGAATGTATACTCTTATTATTTTAATATTTTTTCCTTTCTCTATTATTATAGGTTTTGATTTGTAACCTTTTCTATCTCCATATGGATAATGAGGTAAAGAAGTTATTAAGGTAACCTCATATCCAAGATTTATTAAAACTTTTATACAATTCTTTAATCTAACAACATCTCCATTTAGATCTGGAAGCCAATATTGTGATATTATGCATATTTTTTTCATTATTTAGATATTTCTTCTCTTATTAAAGAAACAAGTATAAATATTAACAAACCAGTTGTAGCTAAAACTATTGAAATAATCAAACTCATTCCAGATATTATAAGCAAATTTGTTGGTAATTGCCTAGTAGTATTAAAGTAATCCATAGCTAATATTCCAACAATTATGGAAATTAATAAGAAAATAAAGGATGGAATTCCAAATAAAATTAAAGGATGCCTTATAGCATGTCTTTTTAAAACTGTAAGCAAAACATCTAAACCATGCAAAATAGGATTTGTTTTTGAAGGTTTTGGAACATCGTATCTAACAGAAATAGGAATTTCTATTACTTTTAAGTTATTATCTAGAGCTTTTAGCAAAATTTCAGAATCAGCTCCATAACCCATTTCTGATGGAATTAAGAGCTTTAATATTTCTTTTTTATAAGCTCTAAAACCACATTGAGAATCTGTATATTTTTTGTTTGTAACAATGTTTAATATTTTATTACCAATAACTCTATAACCTGGTACTTCAATGCTTTTTGAATTTAAAAATCTTGAACCTATTACAACATCAGCATCATTTTCTGTTAAAGTATTTATAAAAAAAGGTATCAGTTCTGGATCATGCTGCATATCAGCATCCAAAGTTATTACAATTTCAGCATCTTCTTTCAAAGCTCTTTTAAATAATTCAGCTAAACAATATCCTTTGCCATAATTTCTTTCATTTTTTATTACTTCAGCTCCAAGACTTTTGGCTATTTCATATGTCATATCTTGCGAGCCATCATCACAAACTATTATTTTATCAACATATTTTTTCGCTTTTAATATGACTTTAGCTATTGTATTTTCTTCATTATAAGCAGGAATTAAAGCAATAACTTTCATTCAAAAGATTAGTTTTTTAGAAAAATATAAACTTAGCTAACAAAAAACACAGGTATAAGATATAAAACTACGTTGCCAGTAAAGTGGGCTGTTATGGGGGTAACAAGACTATTGAAATAATAAGCAAGTAAACCAAATATTAATCCTGCACCATATGCTAAAACTACTTCCCAAGGATTTAGCCAACCTATGTGCATTAATCCAAATATTACTGAAGCTAAAAAAATAGCATGAAATTTAGGCATTAATTTTTCAAGATATGTTTGAAGCATTCCTCTGAATAAAATTTCTTCAGCAAATCCTACTAATATCATAACAAAAACAACGTATGAAATTACTAGAAATAAATTCTCGAAAATTACGACTTTTAATCTTAAAACAAAATATTCTGTTGTTCCAACACCAATACCTACAATTAAACCTAAAATAATTTGGAATGTTAAATTCGAATTTCCTTTGAATAGTCTAATGTTTTCATTAGGTATTTTTCTTATATATAAATAAGTCACTATTGCTATTATTAAGAAAGCGTAAATAATGATCATTGAGTAACCAAGAAATAAAAACTGTTTAGGAAAAGCTACCAATATTGTTCTGCTAATTAAAATTAAAGCTAGTGATTCAAGACAAATTCTTAATCTTTCATCCTTAGTCATTAAGTTAGCAAAGAGAGGTAAAAAGATTATAAGAAATATATTTATAATTAAACCATAAATAACATATAAAGATATTAAAAGTAATTCTTCAATTAATATTAATATTGTTATAGAAATAAACAATAAATATAATTTTGTTTTTTCTTTAATTCCAATAAGTATTAAAAAAAGGGATAAAAGAGTAAAAGCAGTTGTTGCTATAAAATGTAAAGATAAATAATAATAAGGAATAAATAAATTTAGAATAACATAATAAACTGAAAAGAATATTAAAGAAAGAAAAAAAAGTGTTAGTGTTTGCCTTATTATTCCTGAGCTATCTTCCATGAAATTTTAGCCGGTTATTACTAATATAGCCCTTAAAGTAACTATTGTAAAGAAAATTAAAGCGAGTATTATTCCCATTGGTAACAATGCATTTCTAATTTCAAAGTATTTTCTTTTAACATTTCCATAACTTTGGTGGGTAATTTCTAAATAAATTAATAAACCTATTGTAGCTATTGCAATTATTATTTGAGCTATATATAATGCATTAATTAAAGTATTTAAATAAGTTTCAGCGTAAACAGTAGTTAAAGTTACAGAGCCTAAGACTGTGCTACCTAATATTGTAGATCCCATCACTGTACTACCTAACACCGTGCTTCCTAACACTGTAGAACCTAACACGGTGCTGCCTAATATTGTTGAACCTAATATTGTGCTACCTAAAATTGTTGATAAACCTACAAGTTGAGCTGGTGAAATGAAAAACGATACTGCTATAGCCATTATTGAAATTACTATTAATCCTAGCCTTATTTTATCCATTTTGTAATTATACTATAACGTAAGAGTATTTAAATCTTTCTATTATTTAAAGGTTTTTATTTTATTATAGGAGAGCAAAAATCTCGCTATAAATTATGGGTAACCACTAAACACTGAAATTTTTGCCTTTAAAGAATATTTTATAATTGTATCTCTAAAATTCTAGGCTTAGAATTATAACTTACTTTAACTATCTCATAAGGATAAAGAGTTATTTGATTATTTACTTTATAGAATTTTTTACCATCCTTTGAATATTCTACATTAGCTTCTCCTATAATTATTATATTCACAGGGTAAGGATTTTCGTTTATATAAATAAAGGGATTTTCTTCAAAATTTATTTCCTTTATTTCTTTTTTGTTATAGCCTTCATTATTAATAAATAAAGCTCCTTTAGTTTTTATCTCAAATATGATTGAAGGATAATCTTGACTGTAATTTTCGAAGATATTGTTTGCGAAAATGCTTGAATCCATTTTGTTTCCTCTAACAACTACTCTTATTGTTTTAATTCTATTGTTTATTACTTTAAGATATCTATTGTCGCACTTATTTGGATCTTTAGCATAACTTATGGAAAATATTTCGCCTATAAACGTATTTCCTTCAATATGGCATCCCCTTCCTGAACCAAGGATAACAAAGGGATTACTAGCTATTACTGTATTATTAACTATTTTCACATCGGTATTATTTTCTATTCTTATTCCATATGTTGCAATTTTCACTTTGGAAAAATCTGTTAAAATTGTATTATTTGCTATTATGCTTCCATTGTATCCAGGATTATCCTCTGTAGCATTTGTACCTGCTACAGTTATAAAGCTCCAATCTTGGGCAGGTAAATCTGGAGAAATATTTCTATCTAAAATAAATGTGTTATTTGCTATTACATTAAGAGCTGAATGGCCGTATAATAATAATGAAGTATTGTAAAAAATATTGTTTGTTACAAAATTTTTACCTGTTATATCAGTAAAGGGAGGTTCGCTTATAGGATTATCTGAACCCCATAAAGTTACAGCAGGAGCATTAGTAATTAAAGGATCGCTGTCTTGTCTAAAAACATTCTCAGTTATTACTACATCAGAAGCGTAATCAACACGTATCATGTTAATAGGAATTTCTTGATAAAATATGCACCTTCTTATAATAGTTCCCTTATATGAGCTTGGTGAAAACCAAATATATTCATTATTAGTACCTGTAACAGGATTGTTTCTAAATATACAATCTTCTATTAAAATGTTTGCATCATTAATAATGTTATATCCTGTTCCGCCAGGTTTTCTAGCCCAACTAAAACTAATATGATGGAACTGTTCCTCTCCAGCAATAGGTGCCTTAGGATCGGTTGTAGGAGTAACTTTTAAAGGTTCAGCTGCAAATATAATGTTTCTTATTACTATATTTTTTGCTCCGTTTCCTGTTCTTATTAAAAAAGTATTACCATAATTAGGCTCTTTTGAAACATCCACTTTTCTTCTTAATACTGTATTTCCTTCTCCTTCTATTATTATAGGAACACCTTTGTTATCAATTTCAAAACCTCTCACAACATAAACTCCATTTCTAATAAATATTCTTCCTCCTCTTTGATAAAGTGCTTCTATTGCCTTTTGTATAACAACTGTAGCATCATAATCTTGGAAATCTATGTTTCCAGTTATCCCATTTAAAGCCTTAAAAAGTTCCCTTTCTTGAAAAATTATATAGTTAGCTAAAATATCTCCTCTTAATGTTGTAGGAGATAATCTTTGAGATAATAGAAACAATGTTCCTGCAGTAGCTATAGCTGCAGCTCCTAATCCTAATGTTTTTAACCATTCCCTTTTTTCTTTATCTTTTATTTCGCTCATTTTAAAGTACAGTTACAGATTTAGCTAAATTTCTTGGTTTATCAGGATCAAGTCCTTTTAATACTGCAGTATAATATGCTAAAAGTTGTAAAGGTAAAATATATAAAATAGGTGTAATTATGCTATTCATTTTAGGCATTCCTATGAATATATTGCTTAAAGATCTTATTTCTTCATCATCTTCTTCTGCTAAAGCAATTATTTCTGCTCCTCTTGCTTTCATTTCCATTATATTTCCAATTATTTGTTTCCTTGTTTCATCCTTAGGAGCTATAAAAATAACAGGTACTCCTTCTTCTATTAAGCTTATTGGTCCATGCTTAGATTCTCCTGCAGGATAGGCTGTTGAAGGAATATATGCTATTTCCAAAAGCTTCAATCTTCCTTCTAAAGCTGTTCCGTAATTTAATCCTCTAGCTAAAAAGAATACATGATTTTTATTCATTATTTTCTTTGCTACTTCTTTTAATTCTTTGCTTTTTTCTCTTAAAATTTTTCCTGCTAAAATCGGTATTTCGCTAAGAGTTTCTTTCATTTCATCCATTTCATATTGTGAAATTTTACCTCTTTTTTTAGCTAAATTTAAAGCTAAAAGTAAATGTATTATTAGCTGCGATGTATATGTTTTAGTAGCAGCTACACCTATTTCAGGTCCTGATTGTTGCAAGACATATGCTCTTGCTACTCTTGTTAAAGTTGAACCTATTACATTACATATAGCTAATATTGTACATGCTCTTTTTCTTGCAAAATCTACAGAATTTAATACATCAGCTGTTTCTCCTGATTGAGAAACAAACAATATTGCTGTGTTAATATCTATTGAGGAGCCATAATTTTCTATGAATTCTGAAGCTATTACAGGAATTGTAGTAATTGTAGCAAGCTTTGAATAATAATATGAACCTACAACACATGAATGATATGAAGTTCCTGCTCCTACTAAAAATACTTTATTAGCTTTATCTATAAATTCTGAAATTAAATCTAAATAAATCTTTTGGGCATTTAAAGACCATCTCATAGATGTTTCCTGTTCCATTATCTCTTTTAGCATATAATGATCATAACCATCTTTGCTTGCTTGTTCTAAACTCCAATTTAAAATTATAGGTTTCCTGTTAACATTTGTTTTTCCTTCTGATTTGTATATTTCATAACCATTAAGAGAAATTATTGCTATCTCGTTATCTTCTAAAGGAATGCATTCCTTAGTTTTATCTATAAAAGCTATAGTATCTGAGGAAGCAAAATTGAATTCTTTTCCTATTCCTAATAATAAAGGAGCACCATTTTTTGCAAGGAAAATTTTATCTGATTCATAAGTTGTAATTACTGAAATAGCATATGAGCCTTGCAATCTTTTTATAGCTTGTATAAAAGCTTCTTTAAAATCTTTAGTTAACTTGTAATATTCTTCAATTAAATGTACTATTACTTCTGTATCTGTTCTTGAGACAAATTTATGGTTGAGCTGTTCAAGTTCCTGCTTTAATTCCAGAAAATTTTCTATTATTCCATTATGGACTATTGCTATGTTTTTACTGCAATCTAAATGGGGATGTGCATTAATCTGTGAAGGAGCTCCATGCGTTGCCCATCTTGTATGAGCTATACCAATTTTTCCTTTTAGGTCATCAAAGTTTAATTTTTGATGAATTTCATCTATTTTTCCTTTATCTTTTTTTAAGTAAATTTTATCATCATAAATTGTAGCAATTCCAGCTGAATCATAGCCTCCGTATTCTAATCTTTTTAAACCAATTCTTAATAAAGGAGCAATATCACCATCTTTAATTATTCCAGCAAAGATTCTACACATATTCTTTAATTTAAGTTAATGGTATAAAAATTTGAAAACCGCATTTAAAATATTAAACTACTTTTTCTAAGTTTTTAAAATATGTGATATTTGGATTAAAAAATGAAAATTGTTCTAATTTTTAAGGCGTGTAACATAGCATTAACTGAAAAATAAAATGAAAAATATTCGAAATAAATATGCAGGGGGTGGGATTTGAACCCACGAAGGCCTTCGCCATAGGGTCCTAAGCCCTACCCCTTTGACCTGGCTAGGGAACCCCTGCTCCAAATATAATATATTTTAATTTTGCCTAAAAATTTTAAAGAGAACCTTCTTCAGAAGATAATTTTTGACCTAAGAATGCATATATTCCTAACTTTAATACTTTTAAAGACAATGTAGCACATTTTATTCTTGAAGGACCTAAATAAGGATTTCCCATTTCTTCTAAAATATTTTCTTTCTTAAGCTTTTTTATTTCCTCTAAAGTTTTACCTTTTACTAACTCAGATAAAATTGAAGCTGAAGCTTGGCTTATTGCACATCCTTTTCCAATGAATTTTATTTGTTCAATTCTTTTTTTCTCAGGATCTAATTTTATATAATATTCAATTTCGTCACCGCATAAAGGATTAGAATCTTTTACTTTAATATCTGCATTATCTATTTTACCATAATTTCTAGGATATTTATAATGTTCAAGAATTATCTCGTAATAAATATCGCTCATACTTTTACTTTATACGAACAAATTTAAATTTCTATAAAAATTTCACCGTTAATTATTTCTACTTTATATGTTTTTAAGTTTCTTTCAGCTGGAGGATTCAATACTTGACCTGTTTCAATATTAAAAGAAGATAAATGTAAAGGACATATTATTTCATTTTCTGTAAGTATTCCATAAGCTAAATCTGCTTTTTCATGTGTACAATATCCTTCAAGAGCATATACTTTATTTCCAAGTTTAAAAAATATTATATGTTCATTGTTTATATCCTTTGAATATATATTACCTTCAATTAAATTCTTTATTTCTCCAATTTTTACCTTCATTTTCTATATTTATAATGTGTTTCAAACATTTTTTCAGGAGATAATTCTTTAAATTCTTTTATTTCTTCTGTTATAATTAATTTTTCTTCTATCTTTTTCCTTCTGTTTTCAATTTTATCTTCTATTAGTTCCTTAATTTTTTCTTTTATGCTTTCTGAAAGAATCTTTGCTAAAAGAGGATCAAAAAATCCTAAAGTTAATAGTTTCTTTGCTTCATTTTCACTTAAACCTCTGCTCATTAAATAAAATATTTGTTCTTCATCTATTTGTGCAACTGATGCAGAATGTGTAGCTCTTACTTCATTGTTTGCAATTTCTAATCCAGGAATAGAATCAGCTCTTGCACCTCTATTTAAGATCATTGCATGCTCTTCTAAATATGCATTTGAATTCCTTGCATTTTCTGTAATTTTTATTAAACCTTTTAATAAGCTTCTTGATTCATCTTTTAAAACTGCTCTTGATAAAGCTACTCCTTGTGTATAAGAAGCAGCATGGGTTAAATAAGATGTTATATCAAATCTTTGTTTCAAGTTGCCTACAATTAATTCTATTGTGTTTGAAAAAGCTCCCTGTTCTTTCATAAAATTATCAGTTTTTATTCTTGTTATTAATCCTCCCAAATATCCTGAGATCCATGAAATTCTTGAATCTTTATTACAAACAACTCTCCTATTGCTAAAATAACTCGTCTTTTCATTAAAATTACAAACTGTAATATATTCCAATTCTGAACCTTCGTTTAAATAAACGTTTAAATTTTGACTATGTAAAGATTGAACAGAAATATTTTCTTTTGAAAAATTTTCTTCTAATATTACAAATTTACTATCATTATCTGCTACTATAAAATTTTGAACTACAGAAACTATTCCTTCATTGTTTATTAAATTTATTATTCTTATCGGAACCTTTAGCTGAATTCCTTTTGGAATATAAATAAATAAACCATCTGAGAAAAATGCATCATTGAAAGCTGCAAATTTATCTTCTTTATTGCTTATCGTTTTATATTTAAAAATTTCTTTTATTTTTTCTTCTTCAGAAAAATAATTTTTTATGCTATCTATTCTTAAACCTGTTTTTAAAAAAATTTCAGGAATGTTAATTTTTGAAACCTTACCATTTATTATTAAAGCATAAGGAAAATTGCTTATACTTTCTAAGAATCCTAATATTTCTTTATCAGCTTCATATTTTTCTTCATAAGTTATTTTAGCATTTGCTAAATCTAAACCTGAAATATCAAAGTTTTTTATATACAAAGGAGAAATTTCAATATTTAATTTATTATAATAATCAAAGGCTTCCTTTCTATATTCAGTAAGAATACTTACTTCATTTAATTGATATTTATTTTCAAAAATTTCCTTTAATGAAAAATTTGGTAATTGATAGCTCATTAACCTACAGAACCTGTCATTTCAAGTCTTAATAATCTATTCATTTCTACAGCATATTCCATTGGTAGCTCTTTAATAAATGGTTCAAAGAATCCTAAAACTATCATGTTCAATGCTTCTACTTCTGGAATTCCTCTTGACATTAAATAAAATAGCTGATCTTCGCTAATTTTTCCTACTGTTGCTTCATGTGTAACTGTAGCGTCATCTTCCAATATTTCAACGTAAGGATATGTATCTGTTTTTGAATATTCATCTAAAAGCAAAGCATCACATCTTACGCTTGCTTTAACTCCTCTAGCTCCCTTTGCTACATGTAATAATCCTCTGTATGTAGTTCTTCCACCATCTTTTGATACAGATTTTGAAGTAATTCTAGAAGAAGTATATGGTGCTAAATGAATTACCTTTCCACCAGTATCTTGATGTTGGCCTTTTCCTGCAAAAGCAACTGAAATTATTTCTGCACTTGCATATTTTCCTAAAAGATAAACTGAAGGATATTTCATCGTAGCTTTACTTCCAATGTTTGCATCAACCCATTCTACTCTAGCTCCTTCATATGCATGGGCTCTCTTTGTTACTAAATTATAAACATCTATACTCCAGTTTTGTATCGTAGTATATCTTACCTTTGCTTCTTTCTTTGCAATTATCTCTACTACTGCACTATGTAACGAATGACTCAAATATACCGGCGCTGTACAACCCTCAATATACTGGACTTCGCTATAAGGCTCGGCTATTATTAATGTTCTTTCAAATTGACCAACATTTTGAGCATTAATTCTAAAATATGCTTGTAAAGGCATCTCAACTTTAACTCCTTCAGGAACATAAATAAAGCTACCCCCACTCCATACTGCAGAATTTAATGCAGCAAATTTATTATCATTTGGAGGTACAACTGTACCAAAGTATTTTTTAACTATTTCAGGGTATTCTCTTACAGCAGTATCTGTATCAACAAAAATTACTCCTTGCTTTTCTAATTCTTTCCTTAAGTTATGATATACAACTTCTGAATCATATTGACCTCCTACTCCTGCTAAAAATTTCCTTTCTGCTTCAGGAATTCCTAATCTTTCAAAAGTTCTTTTTATATATTCAGGCACTTCATCCCAACTTCTTCCTTTTTTGCTTGTAGGTTTTGCATAATAATGGATATCATCCAATCTAAGTTTTGATAGATCTACACCCCATGTAGGCATTGGTTTTTCCATGAATATTTTAAATGATTTAACTCTGAATTCTTCCATCCATGAAGGCTCATTCTTTATTCTAGATATTTCCCTTACTATATCTTCGTTTAGTCCTTTAGGTAATAATATTTCATAATCTACAATATCTCTAAAATTGTATTTACTATAATCAAAATTAAGATCTATTTTGCTCATGTTCCTACACCCTTTAACCAATTATAACCCTTTTCTTCAAGATGATCAGCTAATTCAGCATATCCTGACTCAATTATTTTACCATCAATTAATACATGAACATAGTTTGGTCTAATATATTTCAATATTCTGTTATAATGCGTAATTAAAATTAATCCCGTACCATTTTTATATATTTCCATTATTGCATTTGAAACTATTTTTATACCATCTATATCCAATCCTGAATCTGTTTCATCCAATATTGCAAATTTTGGCTTTATCATAGCCAATTGAACAATTTCAGTTCTTTTTTTCTCTCCCCCTGAAAATCCTTCATTTATATATCTTGAACTAAAGCTTTCATCTAAACCAAGTAATTTTAAAGCATTTGTTAGATCCTTCTTAATTTTTATAACGGTAGCTATTTCTTTAGAATCTTGTTGTAATCCATATATTGATGTAATTGAAGCTCTCATTAAACTAAGCAAAGTAATTCCAGGAATGCTTATTGGATATTGCATAGATAAGAATAAGCCTTTTTTAACTCTTTGATCTGTAGGTAAATTAATTATACTTTCACCGTTTAATTTAATGTCTCCTTTTGTTATTTTATATTTAGGATGACCCAATACAGCTAAAGCTAATGAGCTTTTTCCTGAACCATTTGGACCCATAATTGCATGAATTTCATTTCTTTTAATTTCTAAATTTACACCTCTAATTACTTCTTTTCCTTCTACTTCTACATGCAAGTCCTCAAGTGCTAGTGTATCAATCATACTTCTTTATTAGTATTCCAACCAAAATATAAATATAACTATTGTTATAATGATGAATTTTAAGCCCCAGGCGGGATTTGAACCCGCGATCTCTTGCTTTCTCGATATATTTACTTTCAATTTCCTTTATTGGATACTTAGTTCAAGATATATTTACGAGGCAAGCGCATTACCAAGCTATGCTACTGGGGCTTCCAATTATTTATTTATTTATTAAGATAAAAATTTTAAGTTTATTTGATGAATATTTCAGCATTAGGAGAAAGGAAAATAATTGAAGTTGTTCATGAAATTATTGAAAAAAAGCTTAACTTTAAACCAGATTACGATGATTCAGCTTTTATAAGACTTCCTTCCTCAGATTATCTAGTATTACATACAGACGTTTTAAACGAGTCAACAGATTTTATTAAAGAAATGGGATTCTATAACTTTGGCTGGAAAGCTGTAATATCAAATTTATCAGATATAGCTTGTAAAGGAGCAAAGCCTTTAGGAATCCTTTTTTCTTTTTCTCTTCCAAAAAGTTTAGATTTAAAAGATTTTGAAGAAATGGTAAAAGGTATTTGTGATGCATGTAAAGAAGAAGATGTAATTTACTTAGGAGGAGATACTTCAAGTTCCAATGAGCTAAGTATAGCAGGATTTGCCTTTGGAATAGCAAAAAGAATAATTAAAAGAAAGGGAGCAAAAATAGGTGATTTAATTGGGGTTACTGGTAAATTTGGTTTAAATTCAATAGCATATGAAATATTGTTTAAAAAAGCTAAGAGTGATGAATATATTAAGAATTTATCTTTATCAAATCTGTTTAAACCTAAGGGAAGAATAAAAGAAGCTTTAATGATTTCTCCTTATTTAAATTGTTGTATGGACATAAGCGATGGTTTAGCTATTTCTTTAAATCAATTATGTGAATTAAATAATGTAGGAGCAAGAATTTTTAACATACCTATTCATGAGAAAGTTAATGAATTTTGTGAAATTAATAACTTAGATCCTTTGGAGCTTTCTTTATATAAAGGAGGAGAAGAATATGAAATTTTATTTTGTTTTAATGAAAGTTATTTAGAAGATATCAAGAATTTATTAACAAGCTTAAAATGCGAATTTAATGTTATTGGAGAAATAACTAAGAATAAAGAAGTAATTTATAATGATGGAAAAAGGAATTTTGTAATAGAAAGTAAAGGATGGGAACACTTTAAACAATGGGGTTAAATATATTATAAAATTAAAAAATAATATCAAAAATGAAATGCAAATACTGCGGTTCAGAAATAAGAGTTTTTATAAAGGATCCTGTATCTCCTTTTAACGAATATCCTTTCTGCACAAAATGTGAATCAATAGTAGAAGTTGAACCTTAACTACTTCTTTTTCTTTGGAAGCAGTAAAGCTTTAAAAGGATAGGTTATTGTTTTAATGATTTTCTTCTTAAAAGTCTCTATTTCTTCAACATAACCAAGATTTTCTCTCACAATTTTTGTTATTTTCTCTATGTCTTTTTTATTCGTAACAAAGATTTCAAGTTTTAATGGAATTTTTCTTTTAAAATGAAAATTATGCTTTTTTAATTCTTCTTCAGCTTTTTCTATTGCATAATCGTTTCCAAAAGTAGCTTCTATTTTTTTCTTAAACATTTAATAACATTCTACTTTAACTTTATTACTTTTTGCTTTAACTTCTCCTTTCTCTATAAATTCATAATTTCCCCATTTTGCTTTAACTACAGCAAATATTTCATGCTTACCTTTACCTAATTTAAAATTATCTATCAAATACTCTTTTTTTAAAACAAATAGTTTATCCTTAATTTCTTCAGCATCTGAAGGAAGATATGGCTTCTTTTCTTCTGACACATACATTACCCATATTCTATTTTTTATTGTAGGATTACGGGTCCAAAAGAATGTTGCTTTTCTTACTATTTTATCTTTTAAAATTAATTTTTTCAAAAATTTTTCTTTTTTAAATATTTCAATGTAATATCTTAGTAAGAATCTCCTTTCTCCTTTATCGTATGCTTTTTCCCATATATCAGGTGAAAAAGCTTCTCTTATTTTACCGTTTAATTTAGCATAAATCCTAATTTTTAACGTATCATCTTCCTTTAATTTGTTCTTATCCGTATCGATTATTACATTTTCTAAGAAAGTTTCCATTTCATTCTTTATATAAAATTAAAATATTTAAAATAAACATTGGCATTACTGGAGCGTATTATGTTGATTTTGACTACGGAATTACTATTATGGTTCCTATGAATACTAAACTAAAAAAGATAGTGATAGATGCTGGAATGATGGAAGAAAATATTGGAAAATATAACTTAACTACGATCATATATAAGGAAGGTGTAGTAATAAACTCGGCAGAAATCTTTTCCTCTATTACAAAGGGACAAACAAAGGAATAAACCCCATTATTTCTTGATTTTTGAAAGACTGAAAGTTTCTTCTTTTATGGTAAGAAAGTCAGCTAAATACCAAGAATTCATGCTCAGGCAATCCTATTTTTACTAAGCTTTCCTTCTTATCTTTTATATTTTTTACTATCGCTTCACCTTCATTAATAATGCTAAGAGCTATATCTATATCATTGCTTGAAATTATCGAGAAGTTTTTAAGATAATTAATATCATAGGAATTAAGTATTTGATGCAGAATTAAACAGCAGGTATTAGCTAAAATATTCTGATTAATTATGGAAGGTCTTGTACATGCTAATATAATGCCTAATCCATACTTTCTTAGTTCCATAAACATTTTTTCCAATATTCCGTTTTCATTTTCTTTTGAAGCGACATTTTGTGCTTCATCTATTATAATGATCAATTTAGGATTGTTTGTTATTTCATTTTTTCTTAAAAACAAATTTAAAAGATTTAATAAAACCAAACTGAACATGTTTTTTATACTTTCATATTCGAATATAGACATATCTACAATATGAATTCCTGTTTTTATCAAAGCTTCATAGAATTCATTAAAATCAGAGTTTTCAAAGGCTTTTTTAACTTTTCCTATCTTAAATATAAAGAATCTGGAAATTATAGCTTCATATGCTTCCTTCCAAATTATGCCTCTTTTGTTTGAACCATCAATTATATTCTTTAGTAAAATATCAAAGTTTATTTTTTCTTCTTTCTCATGCATTTCTTGAAGAGTATCTATAAGTATTCTTGTTTGAAGAGGACTAAATTGATCTTTCCATGTTATTCTGCAGTATTCATTTAATAAGAAAACTTCGTTTTGAACTCTTTCTTCTATTTCATAATTTTCCCAAATATAAAAAGGAGAAAGAGAAAAATTTACACTTGGAATATAAACGTAAGAATTATCTATGTATTTAGGTAAATGCTTACTAAATTCTCCAGTTCGATCCAATATTAAGCAAGGAATGTTTAATTTATTTAATTCGTAGCTTAAAATCTTTAAAGTTGTTGATTTACCAGAGCCAGTTACACCAAAAATGCATGTATGTCTAATTAATATCTTAGGATCTATTTCATATAATTTTCCTTTTGATCCTCCTTCTATAATATAGCCTAATCTTATCATAAAAAGATTAAGAAAATAGTATAAAACTAATTATCTTTTATAAAGAAAAAAATCTAGTTGTTTTATGCTGGTTACGTTACTTAGCTAGAAACAGCTGCTTGTCCTGTTTTAGAAGAATGGATAGTTGCACATGCACAGCTTGGTTGCAAAGATTCCTTTGTAGTTTTATAATTTGCCAAATCGCAACCGCAGTTTGGATGATGTTTACCTCTTCTTAAATTTCCTCTATATAATCCATCTTCTAATTTTCTTCCAGCTCTTTTTTCCCATTGTTCAACTGGTATTCCATATTTTTGCTGTATTCTATCACGGTAAAATTCTGGTATTACGTTAAATGAACAGAATGGAATTATTCTTAAATCGGGTGTCAAATAATGTATATCGCATCTTTGCAATCTTTCTTCATCTTGGTTATATTTATCTTGGAAGTGCATCATACCTAGGAATAAACTCTTTAATTGTAATCTACCAACAGCTTCATAGCTATGTTTAATTACAATATCAGCTATAGCTTGTGCAAACTTTAGTCCTTTAGGTTCTTTGCTTTCGTCTATGAAGCTTTTTAATTTTAATATAAACTTACCAAGTGAAACTATTCTTGGTCTTCCAGATTTTATTTCCTCTACTTCTTCTTCTAAGAATTCCAATAATCCATGAATATCAACAAATCTTGTTATAGGAACTAGTTTATTTGTTTCATCATCTTTAAATACATAAGTTCCTGCACCGCATGCAAAATGTATCGATAATTCATATTTAGGCTTTTTAGTTAAAAATTGAATGAAATCGCTTAAAGGAGTACATGAAGGGACAGGGAACCAATCTTCTTCTGCTATTTCTCCATTTGTTTGTTCTTCTACTCTCTTTATACAATCTGGAATTGTTATCCTGTATTTTTCTCTTTCAGACTTTGTTAACCTTCCTGTTAAAGATACTGGTTGGAAGTTTACAGCTCTAACAATATCCATATTTCTTTGAGCATATCTAATAATTAATCCCAATTCATGATCGTTAATGCTTTTAATAACTGTAGGTACAAGTACTACTCCAATTCCAGCTTTTCTACATGCATCTAAAACATAAGGAACTTCCCAATGGTTCTTCGGATTTGTTCTTGGTGTAACTCCATCGAAACTTAAATATAGATTTGAAACTCCTGCTTTTCTTAAAGCAATTGCATATTCTGGACCTTTTAAAGCAATTGTAATTCCGTTTGTATTTAATTGTATATGATCTATTCCTTCAGCCTTTATTGCCTTTACTATGTCTATTAAATCTTCTCTTAATGTTGGTTCTCCGCCTGTAATTTGTACAGAGTTTCCTGGTACAGGTCTTTCACTTCTTAACATTCTTACCATTTCAACTATTTGTTCAATAGTTGGTTCATATACGTATGCCCCTTCCAATCCTTTTTTAACGTAGAAGAAACAATACCAGCATGTCAGATCACATCTATTTGTTATAATTATATTAGCTAAACCTGTATGGCTAAGATGGTTGCTACATAAACCACAGTTATATGGACACATGCATCTTTCCATTGGAACATTAGGAGCATGTGTACCTTTTCCATCTTTCCAGTAGGCACTAAATCTTTCATACATTCTATAAGAACCAAAATATAGTTCTTCTATTTCTCCATGTTCTGGACAAACTTTTCTCATAAAGACTTTATTTTCTCTTTCAAGAACAACAGCTTCCAATAATCTGTTACATTCAGGACATATACTTTGAGTATATCTTATTAATCTTTCATTTTCCCTTAATGAAAGCCCCTCTGATATTAATTTCTTTGGTTTGATCTGTATAAGTTGTGCCATTGAATTATCATTTGTTTAAGGGTTTAAAAACCTTCATTAACTTTACATCTGTTAAAAAGGTTAATTACTTGTTTTTTAGATTTTATAGATACTTTTCACGTGTTTGTCTCCTTTATTATTTATAAAATAAATAGATAACTGGCCCCCTTTATACTTGAACTTCCTTTTAATTATTGTGAGTTTTAACCTTGTTCACGTTATAAATTTCAAATTTTCTACTTCTCATTATTTTAGGAGGTCAGTTTTAGGATACTAGTCTTAGATCGTTTTTAAAATTTTTATATAACATAAGTTATAATAATTCTATGGGTTATTTTAAACCAGAGGTTTTAGTATCTACAGAATGGGTACAAAATAATATAAACAATCCGCAAATAAGAATAGCTGAAGTAGATTACGATCCTTCGAATTATTATCAAGGACATGTACCAAATGCAGTACTAATAGATTGGAAAAAGGACATGAATGATCCTTTAATTAGGGATATTATAAAAAAAGCTGATTTTGAAAAACTTTTAAGCAGATTAGGAATAAGTAATGATACAACAGTTGTATTATACGGTGATTTTAATAATTGGTTTGCTGCTTTTGCTTTCTGGGTATTTAAATACTATGGTCACAAGGATGTTAGATTAATGAATGGAGGAAGGAAAAGATGGTTAGAAGAGGATAGACCAATAACAAAAGATATTCCAAGTTTTCCTCCAGCAAATTACGTTGCTCAAGAGCCTGATGAAAAAATTAGAGCATATCTTGATTATGTTAAGTCTTCCTTACAGTATGTTGGTGTAGATAAAATATTAATAGATGTTAGAAGTCCAAAGGAATTTACTGGTGAAATTCTTGCTCCTCCTGAATACCCTAATGAGGGAGGACAAAGGGGTGGACATATTCCTAAGGCTTTAAATATTCCATGGAGTGTTGCAGTTAAAGAAGATGGAACGATAAAAAGCTATGAAGAGCTTAAGCAAATATATGAAGGTCAAGGTGTAACTCCTGATAAAGAAATAATAGTATATTGCAGAATAGGAGAAAGAGCTTCATTTACATGGTTTGTACTTACACAATTGCTTGGGTACAAAAATGTTAAAGTATATGACGGTTCTTGGAGTGAATGGGGCAACATTGTAAGATTGCCAATAGAAAAGTAAGAATAATTAACTGAATTTTATTTTTTTCTTACAAATATATACCATAAATTTCCTTCCTTTTTTGCATCTAAAAATTCATTTTTTGTTTGATCAGTCCATCTTATCATTTCTATATAAGCTGTTGGATCATCTGAAACAAGCAAAACTATTTCCTTTTCTTGAATTTTAGAAAATAATTCATTAAGCTTCGGTATTACTGCGGCACATTCAACACCTATTTCATAAAGATGATGATCTGGTACATATTTTAAACATTTTATTTTTAAAGTTTTTATGAGTTTTTTTATATTTTCTTCTTCATTTTTAACTTCTTTAAGAAGAATTGGTTTTTCCATTAATTCAACTAAAGCTAACCAACCATCATTATAAGGATCATCGTTAATAATTTTTGGTTTAGATAGTATTTTTTCATTAATTTCAATTAATTTAACTTTAAAAGGCAATCTAATTCCTTCATATTTATTTAAGCTTTCAATTAAGCAAACATTCTTTCCCTTTTCTATTATACTAAGAATAGGCTTAAAATTTATTCTTACTATTTTTCCTAAATAAAACGAAAACAAGCTAGTTATACCAATTTTGTATATATTTGTCTGTAATTCTTTAAACCAAACATTAAAATCTGGGGAATATAATAATTCTTCAGGAAAGAAACAGTCTTCTATTTTCATAAAAAATATATAATCAAAAGATGTTAAAATACTAAGCTTGAGCAGTTTAACAGAACAAATAGTATCTTTGTTAAAGGAATTAGAATTTAATGATGAAGAAATAAAGGTATATTTATATATTCTTAGAAAAAAGGAATTTGTTGAAAAGGACATATTCGAATTAGGAATTACTGAAAATAAAATTTTGAATATAATAGAAAAATTTAAAGGAATGGGTCTTATAATTGAAGGAACAAATAAAAAATTTAAATGCTTGCATCCTAGAATGGGAATAACTAATGTTTATAAAATTTTAGAAGAAAAAGTGTTAAATAGTTTAAAAGAAAAAAGGAAAAAAGCTGAATTGTTGGTAAGATTTTTAACTTCTTACTACGAAAAATGAATATAATGAGCACGAAGTGTGAGCATGTTATAACTTATTATAATGCAGTTAATTTTCTAAATAAAGGAGAAATTGTTGCTGTTGCTGATATCTATCATTGTAGAATTTGCAAAAAGCTCTTTGCAGATCTAAGGAGGATAGGTTTACCATTTGTTTTAGAACCAAAACTTGGTTTTGAAGAACTTGAAGAAGGAAACGATTGGTTTTTGCTTGTATGCTATTTTGGTGAAAAATATATTTATAGTTTAGTTCAAACAGAAATAGGAAAAAAAACAAAGCATACTTGTATAGGAGGAGTAGAGAAGGAAATAGAATGTTTAGAAGAAGATAATTTCTATGGGAATGAAATTAAACATAAATTAATAAGATTAAGAAAATACTTAGGCAAAGCTGTTGATTTTTATTATTAATTTTAAAGACTTTTAAAAATATAAGAAATTAATTAATATATGCTTTCAGATCAAGCTAGAAAGGCTTTATATGAACTTGGATTAACTGCTTATGAGGTGAAAGTTTATGAAACCTTGATTTCTCATGGTTATCTAACTGCAAATGAGCTTAGTCAAATCTCTAAAATACCTTATACGAAAGTTTACGAAGTCTTAACTAGTTTATTTAAAAAAGGTTTTATTAAGATAGAAAAAGCTAGACCTGCTAAATATTATCCTATCGAACCTAAAATAGTTCTTGATTATCTTAAAAAAGAAAATGAGAAAAAATTAATACAAAATGTAGAAATTGCACTTTCTGAGTTAAATGCAATATATGAAAGAAAAGGTATAAAGGAAAAATCTGATGTATGGCTTATAAGAGGAAAAAATGATATAATTGCTAAAATAAAAGAGATGGTAATAATTTGTAAACATGAACTTTTTCTATCTTTACCTAAGTATTATCCAGAGCTAAAGCGGATAATTCCAGATTTATTTACTAGCATAAGATTTCAAAATATAAAAATATATGCATTAATAAGCAAAGATGTATCCGATACAATTTTCAGATTTTCAAACCTTAATATAGAAGTTAGGGTAGCCAAAAAAATGTTTGGAGGAGGATTGATAGTTGATTCAAAGGAAGTTTTGCTTTTATTATCAGAAGAAGATGGGGATTTTATTGCTTTATGGTCAGACCATGAAGGTTTAGCTAAATTTGCAAAAAATTATTTCTTATATGTTTGGGAATCTGCAAGACCTGTATAGAAATTATTATTTTGAAACTGCTGTTTTTGGGCTGGCCCGGATTTGAACCGGGGTTCTCCTGCGTGTGAGGCAGACATCCTACCAGACTAGACCACCAGCCCAAATAATAAATAAGCTTTTTAAAATTTTTCTTTTAACTTTCAATTCCATTTATGGGATATTGTTCGTTCGCTTTACGCTTTAATTTTCTTTTAATTCTCTTTATGGGATACTCGCCCGTTTGATTTTAGGATATCCGCACGGGATTTTTTACTTACTCTCTAATTCGATTCTTGACTCATAATTTTTCTTTTAAGGAATTAATCTATCAACATCCCTTGGAAATAATACAACTTCTTTTACGTTTTTACTATTAGTTAAAATTAGTAAAAGCCTTGATATTCCTAAGCCAAAACCTGCATGAGGAGGCATACCTGAATCTAAAGCCTTTATAAACAAAGAGAAATTCTCAGGATTTAAGTTCATTTTCTTAAGTTTTTGAATAAGTTGCTCACTTTTATAAATTCTTTCTCCACCTGAAGCTATTTCTAAAAATCCATAGTTAAAATCAAAAGATTTGGTTATTTTAGGATTATCATCATGCTCATAGGTATAAAATGGTTTTAATTCCGTTGGCCAATCTATTATAAAAAAAAATTTCTTACCCATTTTTTCTTCAAGCAATTTTAAAGTATGTTGTGTCAAGTCATCACCCCATTTTATACCATAAGGTTCAAGAATTGAAATTACCTCATCATATTTTATTCTTTCAAATTTATAATCGACGTTTATTTTTTCACTTTTTAAAACTTTAAACTCTTTTTCATTATTTTCATAGAGCTTGTTAATTACATATTTTATCAAAGATTCCAATAGATCCATTACTGCATGATAGCTATAAAAAGCACATTCTACATCAAAGGATAAAAATTCTGATAAATGATAAGGTGTTCTAGATTTTTCAGCTCTAAAATAACTAGCTATTTCGAATACTTTTTCAAAGGCTCCTGAACAAATTTCTTTATATATTTGTGGACTTTGGGCAAGATAAGCTATTTCATCAAAATATTTTACTTCAAATAGTTCAGCTCCTCCTTCTGTAGCGAATTTTATTATTTTAGGAGTAAATATTTCAATAAATCCTCTTTCATATAAAAATTCACGAATATATCTAACCATTGCAGATTGAATTTTAAATATCGAATTATAATCTTCTCTTCTTAATGAAAGATATCTTGCATCTAAAATTGTATTTAATTCAGCATCAACTTTTCTAGTAACATCCAAAGCTAATGGATGTTTTGCTTTGGAAATTACTTTTATTTCGTTTGGAATTATTTCGTAACCTAATTTTGCTATTTCTGATTTTTTAACTATTCCTTTAACGTATATTACATCTTCATGATGTAATTTTTCGCCTATTGTAGCTATTTCCTCCAGGTCTTTATTTATTGTTATTTGTGCTTTTCCTGTAACGTCTCTTATAATAATAAATAGGAATTTTGCAGTATCTCTAATTTCATGTACCCATCCATACAATTCTATTTCTTTATCAACTAGCTTAGGAATTTCGTTTATGTAAACTTTTTTCATTTTGTTATTTTTAATGATTAAAATAATTTATTAGCTTAGCAATTTTTATGCATATTAAAGCTAGTTCTTTAGCATGAGACTGATATAACATTAACTGACTTCCCGCTCTAAAAAGCAAGGCTTTCATTTTAAATAATGGATATTAAAAAGTAATCTATTTTAGCATGTTAAACTTATTAAAGAATTGATATAATGAAAGCAAAAGTATGCAAAGTATGTGCATTAAGTAATATTTTTTGTTCCCAATGTAGCGAGAAATTTGAAAAAGGTATATTAAATTCTACAGAAATAGAGATAGCAAAGTATCTTTATGAAATTGAAGAAAAATTTAAAGAGGTCAAAAATATAAACTTGGAAGAGGTTAGTAGCATAAACAATGATAACTTATTAGTCATAGTTTCATCTCCATCTCTTTTAAATCCATTATTAGTTTCTTCCCTTTCAAAATACTTAAGTAATAAAACAGGAAAAAATGTAAAAATAGTTGAGAAAGTTAAAGATGTTAAAAAATTTGTTTCGCAAATTTTTTATCCTGTAAAAATTTTAAGTTTAAACCAGGTATGGTCGCCTGAAGGCTCTTATGAATATAATATTAGAATAAGTAAAGAAGAAATAATAAAACTTACCATTGGAATAAAAGAAATGGAAAAAGTCATATCTAAATTGTTATCTACAAACGTAAGGATAACGATAGATTAGACTTAAATTTTTTTAAATTTATAAAGTTCTTCTGTAATTTTTAATTTATGCCTTTACCTTCTCCCGAGAAAATACAGCTAGCTCAAAAATATCTGCTATTTGTAAAAATATGTAGAGAATGCGGTGCAAGAAATTCAATAAAGGCTGAAAAATGCAGAAAATGCAAAAGAAAGAATTTAAGATTAAAAAGGAGAGAAATCGTCAAGAAGTAATTAAAGCAACTTAAGTTTAGAAGTTATTTCATCTATTTTATTATTTTCATCAGGACCAATACCTAAACAAGTAATTGTTCCTTCAGGCAATTGTGTTAATCCCTTATCTTCTATTATTACTGCTATTAATCCTTTTTCAATTGCTTTTTTATACAAACTTAATAATTCTTCTAAGCTATCAACTTTTAAAACTACTTTCTTTTGTCCAGTAAATAGCCAATCTTCTGCTAATTTTTTATTTACTTTTAATGTTTCAACAAAAGCAGAAACTGAAGCATGAGCAACTTGAGCAGCAATTTTACCTTTACCCATTTTAATATCATTTCTAACAATAATAACTTGTTTTATTTCATTCATATTTTTAAAATAAATTAAATATAGAATATATGCATGATTTGATCATCGTTGGCGGAGGGCCATCAGGATTATCTTCAGCTATAGAAGCTTCTGATAATAATATAGATATTTTAATAATAGAAGAAGATAAAAGAGTAGGAATACCTAGACATTGTACAGGAATAGTAAGTTATGAAGCTTTAAAGTTGATTGGTGAACCTGCTTTTAAAAGCGTAAAAAATAAAATTAAAAAAGCTGAATTTATATCTCCTACAGGAATAAAATTCAATATAACCTTATCACATCACAAAGTTTTTGTTTTAGAAAGAGTTCTCTTCGAAGAATTATTGCTTGAAAAAGCATTAAAAAAAGGAGTAAAGGTTAATCTCGGAGAAAGAGTAAAAAAGATTTCAATTGAAAAAGAAAAAGTAAAAGTAATAACAAATAACAAAGAATACGAATCAAAAGGAATAATTTATGCAGCATCTACAAAATATAAGTTAATTGATGTAAAAGTTCCTAAAACAATTCCAGCAATACAGTATGAATTTGAAGGAGAAGTCGAAGATCAAGAATGTGTTAAAATTTTTCTTTGTAAAGAAGCTGAAGGATTTTTTGCATGGTATGCTCCTTCATCAAATAATACTTTTCTTGTAGGATTAGCTAATAAATACATTTCTCCAAAGCTAATGCTAGATAAATTTATTTCTAAGAAAGGAATTAAAGGAAAAATTTTTGGAATTTACAGTGGTAAGATAATTTTTGATAAGCCTTTTGATCAATCTGTTTTTAATAATGTATCTTTAGTAGGTGATGCTGCTGGTCATGTGAAACCTACTACAGGAGGAGGATTATATTATGGAATTTTAGGAGCAAGGATATCTGGAAAATTTTTCCCAAAATATGTGCTAAAAAGAAATGATTATTATAAGAACATAATTGAAAAATTTAATTCAAAGTATATAGCTAATCCTCTTAAAAATATGTATGAATTTTCTAGAATATTTTTCTCTTTGCCTTTCAATTTCTACGATAAGATTTTTTATGCTATAAAATCTTCAGACGCATTAAATAAAATACAAGAGAGTTATATAGATCATCATGATAGCGTTATTAAAAACTTTTTAATTGATCGTAAATTAATTTATAACTTAAGCGTAGGGTTTATAAAGGAATTCATAGACAATATATTAAGATAATATGCAATCTTCATTAAAGTTGCCTAAGTGTACAACTTGTAATAGAATAATTCCACCGTATGAAAGAGCAATAAAATTTCCATGCCCAAACTGTGGTGGTAGTATAATAGTAAGATGTCAAAAATGCAGAAAATTGGTTAATACCTATACCTGTATAAAATGCGGTTTTCAGGGACCTTAAAATGGGTAAAGTATTAGTTGTTGTAAAAGTCTTACCTAAGGATATAAGCGTTAATTTAGAAGAATTATATCATAAAATTAAGGAAAATTTACCTGAAATTCTAGCTTTAAAGGGTTATAAAGTAGAAGAAATTGCCTTTGGTTTAAAGAGTTTAAAGCTTTATTTTTCAATGCCAGATAATATCGAAGGAGGAACCTCAGTTATTGAAGATTATCTAAATAAATTTGAAAGTATAGAACAAATAGAAGTAGAGTTTATATCTTTATTAAGGGAATAATTTTTGTATGCATAAATCTAATTCTTCATTTAAAGAAAAAAAGGAATTCGTTTTAAGAGTCGCTGAAGCTAAGCAAAAAGATGTAGGAAAGGGAAGGGTAAGAATTGATAGTGAAATATTATTAAAACTTGGTAATCCAAAATCTTTAATTGTAGAAATAGAAGGAAGATCAAAAACCGTAGCTATAGCTTTACCAGCCTATCCTGAGGATGATGGATTGAAAATGATAAGAATGGATGGATTGCTAAGGAAAAATGCAAATGTTTCATTAGGAGAAAAAGTCATAATAAGACCTGTTTCTTGTAAATATGCTGAGATAATAAAACTTGCTCCTCAGGATCACATTATAAGCATAGATTCTTCTTCTTTAAATTATATAAAAAACAAGCTTCTTGATAAGCCTGTTTTAGAAAATGATCTAATTCAAGTACCTGGTCTTGAATATAATTTAATTTTTAAAGTAATATACACTAAACCTTCAGGACCTGTTTTAATAACCAACGATACTTCGTTAGTAATTTTAGAAAAACCTGTTTCTGAAATAGCGAGAGTTAAAGTAACATATGAAGATATAGGAGGATTAAAAAAAGTAATTGATAAAGTAAGAGAAATGATCGAATTACCTTTAAAATATCCCCAGCTTTTCAAAAAGTTAGGAATAGACCCTCCAAAAGGTATTTTATTATATGGCCCTCCAGGAACAGGTAAAACTTTATTAGCTAAGGCTGTTGCTAATGAAACTGCCGCATATTTTATATCTGTGAATGGTCCTGAAATTATGAATAAATATTATGGAGAATCTGAAGCAAGATTAAGAGAAATATTTGAAGAAGCAAGACAACATGCTCCTTCAATAATATTCATAGATGAAATTGATGCAATAGCTCCTAGAAGAGAAGAAGTACATGGTGAAGTAGAAAAAAGGGTTGTAGCTCAGTTACTTGCATTAATGGATGGACTTGAACCTAGAGAAAATGTAATTGTAATAGGTGCCACAAATGTTCCAAATCTATTGGATCCAGCCTTAAGAAGGCCAGGCAGATTTGATAGAGAGATAGAATTTCCTGTCCCTGATGAAGAAGGAAGATATGAGATATTGCAAATTCATACAAGAAATATGCCTCTAGATAGTAATGTAGATCTTAGAAAGCTTGCAGAATTGACCCATGGTTTTGTAGGTGCTGATCTAGCTGCTTTAACTAAAGAAGCTGCCATGAAAGCAATTAGAAGATATTTACCAAACCTAGATTTAAGTAAACCATTTCCTCTTGAATTGCTGGATAATATAAAAGTAACTTATGAAGATTTTCTTTCAGCACTTAAAGAAATAACTCCAAGTGCAATGAGGGAAGTCTATTTTGAAAAGCCTAATGTTAAACTTGAAGATATTGGAGGATTGGATGAAGTAAAAAGAGAATTGGAAGAAGCAATAATATTGCCAATAAAAAGAAAGGATATTTATGAAAGAATGGGAATAGAACCTGTAAAAGGTGTATTGCTTGTAGGTCCTCCTGGCACAGGCAAAACTATGCTTGCTAAAGCAATAGCAAATGAAAGCGGAATTAATTTTATTTATGTAAATGGACCTGAAATATTTAGCAAATGGGTTGGAGAATCTGAAAAAGCTATAAGGGAAATATTTAGGAAAGCAAGACTTTCTTCACCCGCAATAATATTTTTCGATGAAATAGAAGCTATTGCTTCAGTTCGAGGTATTTCAGGTAGCGAAGTTTATAATTCTGTTTTAAGTCAGTTTTTAACAGAATTTGATGGTTTCAAGAGTAATGAAAATGTATTTGTGCTAGGCGCTACAAATAGGCCAGATCTTTTAGACCCCGCTCTGTTAAGAAGCGGAAGATTTGATAAAATTATCCTTATTTTACCGCCAAATGAAATTGAAAGACAAGCAATTTTTAGAATTTATCTTAAAAAAATGCCTATAGACCAGGATGTTGATATTTTTGAACTAGCCAGAATAACTAATTGGTATACAGGTGCGGATATAAAAAATGTTTGTAGAGAAGCAGCCTTAATAGCTTTAAGAGAAAACATTAATGCAAATAAAGTATATAGAAAACATTTTTTGGAAGCAATAAAGAAATTAAGTCCTTCTGCTAATGAAGCAATGGTTAATTATTTCATATCATGGTATAATAGAGCAAAACAAATGCTTCAAACAAAACCTTCTCCTATAACATTTTTATGAGTTATTATAGTTTACCTTTGGAAAATATAATTTTTGAAATAATATCAAAGAAACAAAAAGTTGATGAAAAGGAATTAATTGAAGAATTAAATAAAAGAAAAATTATAGTATCTCCTTTTGAATTATATAATGCTTTAATAAAACTTGAATTTTATGAAAAAATAATAGTCTATTCCCAAAAAGATACAAAAATAATAATGATAAGACAATAAAATATTGATGGGTGTAGATTTAGGCGAATTAATAGAAAGAAAAAATATAAGGCTTGAAGATTTATCTGGTAAAATTATTGCTATAGATGCTTATAATGCTCTTTATCAGTATTTATCTGCAATAAGACAAGCTGACGGAAAACCTTTGATGAATAGACGTGGAGAAATAACTAGTCATTTATCAGGTTTATTTTATAGAACAATAAACTTAATAGAAATAGGTATAAAGCCTGTTTATGTTTTTGATGGCAAACCTCCAAGTTTAAAACAAAGAGAAATAGAAAAAAGAAAGCAAATAAGAGAAGAAGCAGAAAAAAAATATATTGAAAGTTTGGAAGCTGGAGAAATAGAAGAAGCAAGGATTTATGCTCAACAAGCTTCAAGATTAACTGATAAAATGGTAGAAGATGCTATGAAACTTTTACAATACATGGGAATTCCATATGTAATTAGCAAATCTGAAGGAGAAGCTCAAGCTGCATATTTGGCTATGAAAAATGATGCATGGGCTGCTGCAAGTCAAGATTATGATTCTTTATTATTTGGTTCTCCGAGATTGGTTAGAAATTTAACAATTAGTGGTAAAAGGAAATTGCCTAGGAGCGAAGCATACATCGAAATTCAGCCTGAACTAATAATCTTAGATGAAGTATTAAAAAAGCTAAAAATAACTCGTGAACAATTAATCGATATAGCTATACTAATAGGAACAGACTACAATCCTGAAGGATTTCAAGGAATAGGTCCTAAAAGAGCTTACTCTTTCATTACAAATTATGGTAATTTAAAGAAAGCTTTACTTTCTCTTAAAATTCCATATAAAGACTATTATGATGAAATAAGGAATATTTTTCTTAATCCTCAGGTAGAAACAAACTATAAATTGGAATGGAATCCTCCAAATACTGATAAAATAATAGATTTTTTATGTAAAGAAAATGATTTTTCTGAAGAAAGAATATTAAATGCATTAAATAGAATTAAAAGATCAACGATATTTTCAAAAGGTCAAAAAGGTCTGGAAGCATGGTTTAGTTAATCGTTTTCATATACTTTACCTGTTCCTTTCAATGGTACAAAAGCACAATCACATATTTTATTCGAATAAATTTTTTCATCTTTTTTTCTTACTAAAATGAGTTCTTGACCAAACTCATATAAACCTACTGGAATTATTAGCCTCCCTCCATTTTCTAAATAGTTAATATATTCCGAAGGAATTTCCTTTGAGCATGCTGTAACTATAATTACATCGAATTTTTTTCTAAAAGGTAAAGAATGAGTAGCATCTGCATTTATTACATGAATAAAATAGTCAAGATTTAACTTTCTTAAATTTTTTTTAGCAAATTTAGCTAGGTCCTTTATTACTTCAATAGTAATGACTTCTGATTTTGTTATGTATTGATAAACTGAAGCCATATAACCTGAACCTGCACCTATCTCTAATACATTATCTCCTTTTTTTAATTCAGTATTTTCGCAAAGCATTGCTACCATATGTATTGCTGAAGTTGTTTGACCGTAACCAACAGGTATAGGAGTATCAACATAAGCATATCTTTTAAATTCTTCAGGTAAAAATTCTTCCCTAGGAATTTTTTTAATGGCTTCTTCAACTTCCTTTCTTCTAATTATTCCCAATAATTTTAATGTTTCAATAGTGTTTTCCATCAATTCATATTTTTAAAAGTAAACTAATAAACAAATTTTGAAATTATTTTTAAATGGGAAAAAAAGAAAAAACCGTTATGGTTGGAGGAACTTTTGAAATATTACATCCTGGTCATATTTATTTGTTAAGAGAAGCCAGAAAATTAGGTAAAGTTATAGTAGTTATTGCTCGTGATGAGAATGTTAGGAGATTTAAAAAAAGAGAACCTATAATTAATGAAAAACAAAGATTAACAGTTATAAGAAGTATAAAATATGTAAGTAAAGCAATTTTAGGAAATCCTGGTCCTAATATTTTTCAAATAGTAACAAAAATAAAACCAGATATAATTCTCCTTGGACCAGATCAAAAAGTAGATGAAAATAAACTTAAAGATTATTTAAGAGAACAAGGTTTAGATAATGTAGAAATAAGAAGATTAAAAAAGAAATTGGAAGGAGAACTAAATAGTACAACAAGTATAATAAATAAAATATTAAAGGAATATATTAAGTAAAATGGGCCCGTAGCTTAGCCAGGTTGAGCACCCGGCTCTTAACCGGGGGGTCGTGGGTTCAAATCCCACCGGGCCCGTTTAACAGAACATGTAGTTTTATTCTTAATAAATTTTTAAAAATATTTTATAAAAAAATAAAAAATTTTTCTTAACTTAAATGGTACCCTATCCTTTTTACTTTATGCAAGGTATATTTTTTAGGTTTCAATTCATTTACAATATATTTAAATGCCTTAAGAGGTTGGCTTTTGTATCCGCATGTATAGACGTCTAATGAAGCATAGTTATATTCCGTCCATGTATGAATTGCAATATGGCTTTCTTTTATTAATGCAATAACAGATACTCCTCCCTTTTCTCCTTCTAATTTCCACGCATGTATATCAACAAGATTCATTTTAGCTATTCTAATTGCTTCTTTTACTATTTCTAAAAGTTTTTCTTTGGAAGAAATTATTTCCTTATCGCATTCATACAAGTTTCCATATACATGTTTTCCGATAATTTTTTTCGCTTCCTTTTTTAATTTGACTAGAGGTTGTCCCACTTCGGTTTTTCTAATGGATTTTTACACAAAAAGATATTTAAGCTTTTTTATTGAAGAATTATAAAAACCATTGGAAATGGAAGAGAAAAATTCTCCAAAAAACGATAGATACGATGATGTTATCATAAGGCTAAATTCTGTAAGAATTCTTAGAAGCTTAAAGAATTTTTTAAAATATAATGAAATGGAGAAAATTTTTGGGATTTCGAAATCTATTCTTTCAAGATATATTTCAGGAAGTGTTCTTCCTAGTAAAGATAAAGCAGAAATTATATATGAACAATGTATAAGTAAGGGATTAATTAGAGAAATAATTAATAAAAACAATTTAAATAATAACGATGTTAACAATCCTTCTTTAACATATCTTTTTTCTTCATTAATATTAAGACATTGTTACAATCTTGATGTAAATAAAGTAATTGTTTTCTTTCCAAATGATATTTTTTTAGGATTTTTAATAGCTTTGGAATTAAACTCGCAACTTGTATTTGCTTATAATGAAAAATATTTGCCTTTAGAAAAAAGAATCGAATTTACTTACAGCTTAAAATTAAATGATCCTTTTGAATATGAAATTAAAAATACAATTGCTATATCTAAAAACTCATTGAAAAAATTTGATAAAGTATTGATAACTGGTTTAAGTTTGTCACGAATGGTTGAATATTTAGCTTTGGTTTCGCTTATCAAAAAATTAAAATTCGTAGAATTAGCTGGAATAATTATCGTTTTTTCTGAAAATAAGAAATATGTTAAAGAATTTCAAGATAGATTAAACCAGATACTACCTAATATTTACTTTAAAACTATTTTATAATTTTGCAAAAAATCAGAACTTATTATTTAAGTCAAACTCAGAAGATTGACAAGAGAAGCATTAACTGGTCTAAAAGCTATTCCCCTTTCTGTAATAATTGCATCTATTAATTCAGGATCTGTTATATCAAAAGCTAAGTTTAATACTTCGGCATCTTTTGGAGCTATGTAAAATCTTTTTATTTTAATTACCTCCTCTTTCCCTCTTTCCTCAATTTTTACATCTTCAACTTTATTTTTTGTATCTATTGTAGATGTGGGTGCTGCAACGTAAAAAGGAATTTTGTAATAATTAGCTATTAATGCTATACTTAATGTGCCAATTTTATTTATTACATGTCCGCTTAGAAAAATTCTGTCAGCTCCTACTAAAACTTTTTTTACCATACGTTTTTTCATTACAATACCTACAGCACTATCTGGAATTATTTTATAAGGAATTCCTAATTTTTTTAATTCCCACGCAGTTAATCTTGAACCTTGTAATTTAGGTCTTGTTTCCGATACAATAACTTGTATTTTTTTACTTTCAGCAGCTTTTGCTATTATCCCTAAAGCAGTCCCTATGCCAACGGTTGCTAATGCGCCTGTATTACAGTGAGTTAAAATAATATCATCATCCTCGATCAGCTTTTCTCCATTTTCAGCAATTTTCATATTTGCTTTTATATCTTCTTCGCATATTTTCAATGCTTCTTGTAAAATTTTTTCTTTAATTTTTTCCAAATTTTCTTCATTGTTTATCAAGTTTTTTATTTTATCAATAGCGAAATACATATTGTAAGCTGTAGGTCTGGCACTAATTAACTTATTTGAATATTCTTCTATAAGGGCCTTAATTTCTTCCTTTGAAGAATATTTTTTATAAAGAGCAACTAAAGCTAAACATAAAGCAGAAGCTCCACCTATTGCAGGAGCACCTCTTATTCTCATTTCCCTTATTGCTTCTATAATTTCGTCAGGATCATTTGTTTCTATTATTTTGAATTTATTTGGTAACAAATTTGTATCTATAAATCTTACCTTTCCATCCTTGAATTCTAAGTTTATTATCATTTAAAAATTATTCATTTTTCATTATTATTAATATTGATGAAATATAACGTAATTGTAGATGAGGAATTTAAAATATACTTATCTTTAAATTTATCTTTAAGTTTAGCTGAATCAGGATATGGATTCATTGAAGGAAATAATCTTTATTTAGAACCTTACGAAGCTCTTTATTTATTATATAAAAATAAAGCTAATATAATGAAGGATGGAAAGAATATAAGTTTTGAAGAAGCCTTTAAGATCTTTTCAAGTAAAACTGAAAGATTGTGGGAACGCTTTATTGTTTACATGACCTTAAGGGAAAAAAATTATATTGTAAGAAAAGGATATGGAAATGAATATGATTTTTTGTTATATAAAAAAGGAAGCAACTATAAAGAAGATTATGCAAAATATATTGTAACTATATTAAGAGAAGGATTAAGCATTCCGATAAAAAAATTAGATGAAATGTTAGATTTTGCTAGAAGAATGAGAAAAGAATTGGTTATTGCTATAATTGATGGCAATGGTGATGTTTCTTTTTATAAAGCTTCAAAAGTTAAAATTGTATGAAAATTTTTCCATATATTAAGATTACAAGACCTTTTAATTCTTTAATGATGGGTTTAGCTGTAATAATAGGGATCCAAGTAGCTGATCCTTATTGGATAAATTTAGAATATGATTTTATTTTTGGAAAATCTCATTATTTGCTTCTTATGATTATCTCCTTTCTTGTAGCTTTCTTTATTACTTCTTCTTCAATGGTCTTAAATGATTATGCAGATTATTCTATAGATAAAATTAATTGTCCTAACAAACCTTTACCTTCAGGTTTAATAAAAAGGAATGTAGCCTTATATTATGGAATTATATTAGCTTTAACAGGCTTAATCTTTGCCTTTTTAATAAAAAATTCTCTTTCTATTCAGTTAGCTTTTACAGGATTAATAATAGCAATACTTTATAATCTTTATTTTAAAAAGAAAGGCTTTATAGGTAATTTAATGGTAGCTTATACTACTGCTTTACCTTTTATATACGGTGCAAGCTTGGTTTATTTCAAAAATTTTGAATTTATTACCATTTTATCTTCAATGGCATTTTTATCTAACGTAAGTAGAGAAATAATAAAAGGTATAGTTGATATTGAAGGAGATTCAAAAATGAATGTAAAAACATTAGCTAATACTAAAGGGCCTTTTCTAGCTTCCAAAATAGCTTCAGTATTTATAATAATTGCGATAATATTAAGTATATTTCCTTTCTTAATTTCATTCTCATTTTATTATATTTTATTCATAATAATTGCTGATATAATTTTCTTATATTATACAATAAAATTATTAAAGAATCCTTCAAAATATAATTCCTATCAAGTTAAAAAAATGTATTTAGTGGCAATGTTTATTGCTTTGATAGGCTTTTTATTTTTATAATATGAGTAAAGAAAAAATCCAACTAGTAAGAGGAATGCGGGATCTAATTTTTGATGAAGCTGAAAAAATAGTCAAGATAATCAATGTTGCTAGAAATGTTGGTTATTTATATGGATATAGAGAAATTATTCCTCCAACAATAGAATATTATAGCTTGTTTGCAGAAAAATCTGGATATGAAATTAAAAAAAGAATGTATGCTTTTGAAGACTTATCTGGAAGAAAAATAGCTTTAAGACCAGAAGGAACTCCTTCGATTGCTAGAATTTTTATAAATGAACTTCAAGCTCTTCCAAAGCCAATCCGCATTTCTTATTTTATAAACGTATTTAGATATGATGAACCCCAAAAAGCAAGATACAGAGAATTTTGGCAAGCTGGATTTGAACATTTAGGTTCAAGTAGTGTTTTGGCAGATATGGAAGTAATTAAATTATGCTATGATATATTTGAAAATCTCAATTTAAAAAATGTTAAAATGAAGATTGGAAACATGGATTTTATTAAAAAACTATTAAGAAAAGCTTCCGTAAAAGAAGAAGACTTGCCTTATTATTTACATCTAATAGATAAAAGAAATTTTGATGAAATTAAACAAAATTTAGAAAAATTAAATAATGGTAAAGAAGTCTATGAAATTTTGTTCCAATTATCCCAAGTAAAAGGTAATATAGAAGATAAATTTTCAGAAGCTTCAGAAATTTTAAAGAAATATGAAGATTTGGTTGCTTTGTTAAACAATTTTAAAGAGGAAATTTTAATTATTTCTTCTTTTTTCCATGTTGAACCAGATTTTTCGTTTGCAAGAGGTTTGGAATACTATACAGGTATAATATATGAATATTATCATGAAGATCTTAATGTTGCAATAGGAGGTGGAGGAAGATATGATACTCTTATTGAATATTACGGCGGGCCAAAAGTACCAGCAACAGGCTGTGCTTTGGGAGTGGATAGAATAGCATTAATATTTAAAGGTAGTAATGGTTTAAATCAAAGAAAATGTTTAATTTATTTGACAGATATAAACAAAGAAACAATAAATCATGCTTTGAATTTTCTTAATGAAACAAAAAAATTTAAACTTGTAACAAACTTTGACGCCTCTAATAGAAGTTTATCTGAATCTATAAAATATGCATTAAAAGAAAATTATAATTTCTTTGTTATTATTGGTTTAAAAGAAGTAAATAATAAAATTATTACTATAAGAGATTTATCTAAAAAAGAACAGTATGAAATAAGTTTAAGCAATTTATCAGAGTGGTTTTCAAAAAATGTCTGAATTAGAAAAATTAAGAAAAAATTTAAAAGAAAAAAGATTAAAAGCTCGTTTATATTTTGAGGGTGTGAAATACGTAATAATTTTGAATAATCAAACAATTGTTGAGGAAAAAACTACTGGCTTGCACGTTAAATGGTTTCAGGCTTTTGGAAACAAAACATTGAATGATATTTTCAAGCATTTTAAACTATCCAAAATTATTATTTCAAATGGTAAAGAAGAAAAGGAATTTAAAACCTTAATTGAGGCTATCAATTATTTGTTATTTTAAAATATTCTTTAATAACCATTCCTTATCCATTTCGATAAGATCTTCATAACCTGTTCCTATACCTAAGTATAAAATTGGTTTTTTAGTAGCGTATATCAATGATAAAGGCACTCCTCCTTTTTCATCTGCATCCACTTTGGTAACAATATATCCATATATCGGTATTTCTTTTCCAAAAATTTCTGCTTGGTAATATGCATCATTTCCAGATAAACTATCAACTACTAGTATTACAAAATCAGGCTCGATAACTTTTATAAGCTTTTTCATCTCATCTACCAAGTTTTTATCTGTTTGCATTCTTCCTGCGGTATCGATCAATACTACATCGATTTTTTTATTATAGGCATATTCTACTGCACTATAAGCTACAGCTGTAGGAGATGCGCCGTATTTATGCTTAACATATTCTACATTTAAATTTTTTGCATGTTTTTCAAGCTGTTCAATTGCTCCTGCTCTAAAAGTATCTGAACAAGCCAACAAGCATTTCAAATTATGTTCATTCTTTAATTTATAACATAACTTAGCAATAGAAGTTGTTTTTCCATTACCGTTTATTCCAATGAAAACTATAACAAAAGGTTTCTCTTGCTTGTCTTTAATCATTTTAATAAGATCATATTTAGGCAATTGTTGAAATGTTTCATCGATCAAATTTTTAAACATATTATCAACCACTTCATCAATTTTTGTAAACCTAGGAAACTTTTTGTTTAATAACGCAGATTTTATATTTTCAGTTAACTTTCGTGCAACTTCTTCAGATACGTTATTTTCAACTAAATTAATTTCAAATTCCCATAAAGCTTTATCTAGATCTTTTTCCTCTAGAGTAGTTGTGGTTATTTTTTCTTTAACTTTACTTATTGCTTTTTTAATACCGTTAAACATTAACTTTTTTCAGACAATCTTGCTATTTCCCTTTCTACTCTTGTAATTATATTACTTAACTCTTGAATTATTTTATTCAAATTCTCAATATTTTCCATTAATCTTTTCTTCCTCCTGTTTATAAAATCAATTGTTTCTTCTAAAGTGTATTCTACGTATATTTTACTTCCCACATGAACTAGAAGTTTTGTGTTTGGTTTATAATTTATTAAAATATGAGAACCGCTTCCTATTGATGCAAACATTTCAACATTATCTTCTTTAAGCTTTTTTAATTCTTCAAAGCAATTCGAAGTAATTTCCATTTCATTATATACTGTTAGCATCAAAGTTAACTGATTTTGATAATTTTCCAATAATTGTTTATAATATTCATATTCAATCAATTTCCTATTTAATATAGCTTCTTTACTGCTCATTTTTTATTTCTTTTATTTCTTCAATAAAAATATGAGCCCTTTTAACTTTATAATTGCTTCCTAAAGTAGAAAGCAGAATATTTATAGCATGTTTTAATGAATATGCTTTTATCCTTTTTTTAAATCTTAAATAAAATTCAGTACCTTTTCTTATGTATCCTTTAGCTTCAAAATCTTTAACCACTTTTTCCGAAGAAGATTTGGTCGATTTTCCCAATTTCAACACCCGTTGTCATCCCACCTACAATTCCTCCTTTATTATTACATATTAAACCTAATTTAATAATTTTACTTCCTCTGTTTACACTTCCATAACCTCCATTTGTATTGAAAGTATTTTTGAACATCTCTAGCGTTTTTTCACTAAAATAGTTTGAAGCTAAAAATCCTTTATCGTTAACATATAAGAATGATGCTAAGTAGTTTTCTCCTTCAGGCAAAAAAGAAATATTTTTAACTTTTAAAGTTTCCTTTATTAAATTTATTTCTTCCTCATTAAAATTTATATGAAGAACTGCACCGCTCGAATTACAGCTTATTAAATTACCTAACGCATTATATTTAGATTTCAAAACTTCAACATTTTCAAAATATGAAGTCATCTTATCCTTTTCCTCCTTTGTAGAATTCCAAGGCAACAATATTCCCTTTTCATTAAATGCTACAAAAATTCCTATTAAGCTACTTTCTGCAATTGTAGTTTCTTCGATTTCTACTTCTAAAATTTCTTTAAATAATTCCTTTGTTTTTTGAGATACACCTTTTGGTAAAAAACAAACCTTATTTGTAGCTATAGAGAAAGCACCTATAATTTCCATATTAAAAATAAATGCTCTATCTATTCCTGCCATAAAATTAAGCAGAAAATACCAATGCTCTATCTTTATTCGTTATTATAATCTTAACTTTTATTTTTCTAGGAGGTTTCTTAATACCCCTCTTCCATATTGCTTCATTAACTTCTTGGCTGATCCATATTTCCTTTTGCTTTGTAAATCTTTTAACTAGTTCTTTTAAAAGTTTTACAGCTTTTTTACTTCTTTTATATAATGGAGCCTTTTTAGCATCTCTTAAATTTATTGTCATAATTCTTTCTTCTTTAATACTTTCATCTTCATAGAGAAAATCTTCTATTTTAAATTTTTCTTCCTTTACTTTTTCTTTTATTTCTTCTTTTCTAACTTCTTTTTCTTCACTCATGGTTTAATGGAAGAAGTGCGCCAACTTCTTTTTCTATTATGTCTTCTTAATCTTTTTCCTCCTACTTTTGTTTTCGCTGTAACCCATATAGGAACAGCTTCTGTTAGTTTACTTTCTCTTGCTAATTTCTTTTTTCTATAGGGGGTCTTATTTCTTGCCATTATTCTTTTTTATAAATTTTGAACCTTAATTCCCTTGTTGTTTGAATAGACCTTAATAGCTCTTTTATCTGCTCATCTGTCAAAGGTTCTTTAATTTTGCCAGCCAATGCAAGTTGCATTAATTGTAATTCAAGTTGATTTATTAATTCAGGTTTGACTAATTTAACTGTATTAATTCTATTTCTTGCTTCAGGTGTTAAAATCTTCCTTAATATTTCTTCCTTCTTTAATTCAAATTCTCTTCTTTTTCTTTCTTCATCATAGGATTCTTCTAATCTTTTTCTATATTCTTCTAATTTTCTTCTTCTAATTTCCTCAAGTTCCAAATCTTCACTCATTTTCTCACCTATACTTAGCTAATGCAGGAATTTCTTTAACTATTTCATTATATAATTTATCAGCTATTTTATATAACAATGATTGTCCTTCACTAGTTAATATCCTTCCTTTGGGAGTTTTTTTAACATATCCTGCCATTTCCAATTGTTGTAATATTTTTCTTATTATTGCTCCGCTAGCTTTAACATGGTGTTCCCTTCTTTTACTAAACTTTTTTCTCCCTCCGTATAAAACTCTTAAAGTTTTAACGCTTACTGGTTGCAATAAATATACTTTCCTTAATATAGCAGCAGCCCTAGTATACCACCAATCATTTTGGATTGGCAATCTTTCCCTTGAAGGAGAAGTTTTAACGAATACAGACCATTGTGGAGGCTGAATTTCTTTAACATTTTCTTTTAAATATCTAGCTAACTCAGCTATGAATCTATCAGCAGGAATTATTTTAGGATCTACCATATGTGTTAAAATTTAAGCTAAGAATATTAATATATTTTTCTTTCAATTTCTTTTCTAATTACTCTACCGCATTCTAAACAAGTAGTTATTATTTTAATTTTTTTTCCTTTTCCTTCAATTCGAATCCTAGCACCATCAGGGGGTAATAACAAGTTAAAACAGCTTTTGCAATATAGGGATCGAAAATCTTTAGGAAATTTTAAATTAAATCGTGTCTTTATTTTATACGCATGATAAACACAGTTCTTTGAAAATTGTTTATTGATCTTATAATACTTTAAAGCATAATTTAATAAGATCTTAATTCTTTGCTTAGCCAAATCTATTTGCTTATACTTCCTCACATAACTTTTTAAGATTTTTTATTAAATATTTATTTTGGAAATGGCCCGGATTGAGTAGCCTGGTAGCTCGTAGGCCTGTGGAGCCTATTGCATGGGTTCAAATCCCATTCCGGGCCTAATGTTAATTTTATTTTTCTCTCTTTAGTTTATTTTATTGAAGGGCCGGTAGTTCAGTGGTAGAATGTCCGCTTCGCACGCGGAAGGTCGAGGGTTCGAATCCCTCCCGGTCCATGAAACTTAACTATTTATAGGAAATTAAAGCCGTATCCTTTAGGGCAGAATGAAAAGTTTTAAATATTTTCAAAATATTTTTCTTAAGCATGTCATCAACGCTTCTTTCCAGCTCGAACGAGAACTTTATGGGACTAAGGAAGAAACATTCAGTATAAGAATACTTTTTATTTTGTTTTTCTACGAGGGTTCTCCTTTTGTTAATTTTAAAATTTTCGAGACATAAGAAAAAAATCTAATGGGTGGTTCTTTGCGTTTCTCGCCTGCCCCTCAGGTGCGAGATATAATTCCGAATCAATGAGGAGAAAGATGAATCGCTTTGAAAAAGGAACCCTCGACCTTTTAATGCAAGAAGTAAATCAGAGTTTTAATTATATCTACATTCAATGGAAGTTTTAACAGCAATTTAAAAAATATTCTATATTTTTAATATCTGCAAAATTAGGATTTTGGTTTTTTATTAGTAGTAGTTTTTTTATCAAACTTATGCTTTAATCTAAGCTTCTTTCATATATAAAGAAGTTAAACGAGTATTTTTAAAAGCGAACTAACTGATTTAGCAATTATAGAGGTATCCTATTGAGTTGGAAATTAAAAAATTAAAACCCTAAAATCTATATAATTTAAATAACTTAATTCTCAGATATACCTGTGGAATATACTGCAACTCTGAATGAAATACTTGTATCAACACCATTAAAAGTAGTCCACATATAATGTTTGACCAACACCGGTTCAAATCCTAACGGCTTATTAGGATCTAGCATGCCTATTGAGGAAGGTTTAACAGTGTAGAACATGTTTGGTGAGGGATTATGGATCACATGCTTAACTTGTGCTATGCCTTTTTGAGGATCACTTTGGTTAAAACTTTCGAAAGGATAGGGAGAACCATATACAACGGTAATTGTTGCCATTGGATTGACCGACATAGAATATTCTATCAATATCAAAATTTTTGTGTATGGTGCTACACCTATAACTCAAAAAGAAAAGTTCTCTTTTATAGGATATATATTGTGGAAAAATAATCTAACCTATGATTGGTTTGGGGGAGCAGGAGAAATGTTTGCGAAAGTATAATATTATTATGCAGAGGAAAGAGCTACCTCAGGACAATTATATAAATTCTATCTAGCTTATGTGATGCACATAGCTAAAGGATACAGTGTTAACTTATGGGATCGTCCTCAACCGAGATGATAACTAGAACAGATTGGTCTACATATCACTTTCCTGGACAAGTATTATGGGACTGGGGACCTAAAAATGTATTTTCAAGCGATAATAAATTTGATATTTTTAGTTTAGCCAAATCTCATTATTGGCTCCTTTACCAACTTTTTATTATATTATATAATGAAAAATTAACTAAAATAGAGACATGGTCAAAATCAAAAAAATAGCAGAGGAAACTTTTGGGCTTTGGAAAACTTGGAAAATTTCCAGTATGTGGTATGTCGGAAAATTGAGAAAGGAAAGTGAAAAAAGACTTGAAAGATTGGGAATATGAAGATATTATTGATAACATTTTAATTTGGTGTTTAAGATGCATTTTATTGCGAATAGAAATCGCATATAATGAAAGGGTAAAGAATAAAGTTATTAATAAAAATTAAATTGTTTAAAAATGTTAAACTTTTAAGGCATTTTCAAATATAATATATACGTTTAGCAGGGGAAATTCATGAATGAAGATAATACTAATGAAATAATAAGGCTAAGAAGATTATTAAAAGAATTGAAGAAGAAAGAAGGTAAAGGAACCGAACTTATTTCTTTGTATATACCTTCTGAAAGGCAAATGAGCGATGTATTAAATGTATTAAAAAATGAATATTCGCAAGCAGGTAACATAAAGGATAGAAACACAAGACATAACGTACAAGAAGCATTAACTTCAATTATTCAAAGATTAAAATTGTTTAATAAAGCTCCTCCTAACGGTTTGGTTGTATTCGCTGGTTATGTAGATAAAGGAATACCTGGCGCAGAAGAATTCGAAATTCATTTAATAGAACCTCCTTATCCAATTTATGTTTATTTATATAGATGTGATTCTCGTTTCCATACTGAAATATTAGAAGAGAGTATTAAAATGGGTAAAAAGTATGGTTTGTTGGTATTAGATAGAGAAGAAGCATCTTTCGCTATAGTTTATGGTAGTAATATTGAAATACTTGAAACAATTACTTCAGGAATACCTGGAAAACATAGAGCAGGAGGACAATCTGCAAGAAGATTTGAAAGAGTTATTGAGGTTATGACAAATGAGTTTTATCATAGAGTTGCTGAAAGGGCTGTAAAATATTTTCTTAGGGAAAACTCTGTTGATGGCTTATTAGCAGGAGGACCTGGACCAACAAAAAATGAATTTCTCGATAAAGATTATTTGCCTACAGATTTAAAGAAAAAAGTAATAGATGTTATAGATTTGGGATATTCTGGAGAAGAAGGAATTTATGAATTGATTGAAAGGGGAAAGGAAAGTTTGCAAAAGGTTGAAATAGTTAAACAGAAAGAGGAAATTTCTAATTTTTTAAAATATTTAACTGAAAATCCTAAGCAGGTTAGTATAGGTTTAAACGAAACTTTAGCAGCTTTGGATAAAAATTTACTTTTGAAAATCTTAATACCTGAAGATTTGGAAATAATAAAATTAATATATGAATGTTTAAGTTGTAGAAACAAAGAAGAAATTCTTACCCATTCGGAAGAAATTATTAAGTTAAAATCCGAATTAAAATGCAGCAAATGTAACTCAACTAATTTAAAATTTGAAGAAATAAATGAAACTGATAATATTTTAGAAAAAATCTTTGAATCAGGAATAGATTTAATATTTCTAAGTAAAAATTTAAACGAAGCTTCTTCGATTAAAAAAAGCTTTGGAGGGATTGTAGGAATATTAAGATACTAATGAAAAAAACCATTCTAAAATTGGGTGGACATTTGCTTAAAAATGAACTTTTTAAAAAATATGCAGAAACTTTAAACGAAGCAATAGAAATAAAGAAAGATTTAATAATTGTTATAGGTGGTGGAGATAAAGCAAGGGAATTTATTGAAATTGGAAGAAATCTTAATTTAAGTGAATCCTTTTTAGATTATCTGGGAATTTTAATAAGTCAAGTAAATGCTTTAATTTTTCATCAATATCTTTCTAAATATAATGAAATTTATTTTGTTAAAGAACTGGATAAGTTAATTGAACTAGCAAATTTAAATAAAGCAATAATATGCGGAGGCTTCTTTCCTACGATCTCGACAACCACTGTTGCATGCATGATTTCTGAACTTGTAAATGGGGAGCTATTATATGCTACAAATGTTGAAGGAATATATGATAAAGATCCAAAAAAATTTAAAGAAGCAAAACTTTTATCTCGTGTGCATATTGACGATTTAATCAAAATTTTTGAGAAAAACCAAGAGTTTTATGCTGGAGGATATAAATTATTTGATTTACAATCTTTACAAATATTAAAAAGGTCGAAGATTCCTGTTAGGGTATTCAATGGAGAGATTCCCGAAAACATTTTAAAAGTTATAAAGAACGAAGATATAGGAACAATAGTATATTATTAAAGAACGTTTTAACCAATTAAAAGGAATATAAATCCTTTAATAATAATTAATATTTGGTAGCAGGGGTTCCCGAGCCAGGTCTAAGGGGCGGGACTCAAGATCCCGTGGCTTTGAGGCCAGCGTGGGTTCAAATCCCACCCCCTGCATTATTTACTAAAAAATCTTTAATTATTTCCTCAGTACTTTTACTTTTTAACTTTTTATATAATCTCAAATAAGTTTTCTTTAATCTTTGGTAATCTTTGTTATAAATTAAAGAAATGTCTTTGAGAGATAAATTTTTGAATCTCTTTTGACCGATTATTTTAAGTATAAGAGCTTTTTTAAAATTTAAATTGGTATAAAGTTTTATTCTCTTTTCAAATTCTTTATATCTTCTAAAAAGATTATTTTTTGAAATTCCTAAAAACTTAGCTACAGTTTCAAAAGAAATATTGACATTATTCCTTTTACAATAAAAAATTATTGCTATACCTAGAAAAATCTCTTCTATACCGCTATAATTTAAAAATACTTTAATTATATTAATATATTTTTTTGCTTCTTTTATTGTTTTTTTATTTATTAAAGAATTGTCTTTAATTTCATTTCTTATAATTTTAATTATTTCCTTTCTACTTTTAATTTTTTTATCTCTTATTTGATATAAAATTTTATTATTTATTTTATTTTTATATTTTAATGGTATTTTTAATTTTAAAAAAGTTTTAGAAAAATATAAATTATTTCTCTTGAATTTTTGTTTTAGCTCTTCTTCTTTTATAAAATTTGCTGTTGAAAAAATTATAATATTGCTAACAAATCCGCATTGAATGCATACTAAATATTTAGAATTGTTGATTTCTTTTAATTCTTCACCGCAATTATCGCATTTAAGCATTACTTTCTTCTAAAAAGTATATTGTTTTGTAAGAGAGTCTTTTGTATTTAACTCCAGGCATCTTTATTAAATATTGACTGATTTTCTGCGGAGTAGCCTCTATTCCTTTGGCTAAAAGATAAGCTGCTATATCCTCTACGGTAGCCTTTTTTAGTTCAAGTAATGATTTATAAAGTGCTGCCTTAAAGTATAGGCTATCCATCAAAAATTATTATTAAAAAAATATAAAAGGTGCCTAAGTGATTTCCTCTATGATCATTAAATTTCTCTTTATATCATAACTTAAGTATAATTTTGTGATTTGTTTATTAATTTCTATATATGTAAAATTTACGTAATACTCTACTTTATTCATGTAAACGTTTTTTATTATTTTGTTTGGATCATAGAGAATAATACTAATGTTTTTGCTAACTTCTATCGTATTATTATAGATTTTTATCCATGTATTAGGTGGAAGTTTTATTATCAGTCTTGTAGCTTCTAATGGATTACCATAAATTTTTTGAATATAATTATTTAAATCGTTTAAAGCTGTTTCTAAAGCTTTTTCTGAGGTGTATTCGTTATAAAAATATACTGGCGTTATACCTAAAGCAAAGGTTATTCCAATTATTATTAGCAAACTTAAAGTGATTAAAAAGCTATTTACTATTTCGCTATTCATGCTAAAAGCCAGAATATTATTCCAAAATTATTAATAATCTTGATTAATAGACCGTCTTTATACTTACCCTCAGTTATTATTGTGAATTTATTATCAGATGCTAAAATTAATGAATCAACTTTAATATCGTTATAATAAGTTTCTATTTGATAGTTAGTAAAGAAATGCTTTTTAAAAAAGGAAAAAAGAGTTATTTCGACTTTATAGTACACGTTTTCACTTTCAGCAATAATAAAAATTTCAGTTGCAACGATGCTTAAAGTTACATTGAACAAAATTCTGTTATCATATAAACAATAAACAGAAAAAAATCCATCTTTTCCTTTCTTATTATTGTTTGTTATGAATGTTTTAACTATATTTTTATTTTTACTTATTTTTTCAGCCTTAGTTAAGGAGTTATTTAAATATTCATTTGCCAAATTTTCTGCAATCTTAGCTATACTTTGAGTATTATTCTCGTTTATGTTATAGTTAAAACTTCTTTGTGTGCCGTAAGATAATGATTGTATACAAAAATAAGATATGTTAACTTCTTTAAGGAATATTTCTTCTTTATTTATTGTTTGAATATTTAATGTTGTAATATAAAATGATGAAAGAATAATTATCACTGCTATAATAGCTGAAATAGGAATTAAAACCTGTGCTTTTTTATTCATTTGCTTATACATAGAACAATAATTAATATGTTAGTATATTCAGTACCATTTCTACCATTTAATATGATATAGGATGAATTGCACATTGTTTTATCAAAGTTATTTCTTTGATGATACCATAATAGATTTAAATTTTCATCGTATACTTCAATTCTGTATCCATAATCTGGTGGTATAGCTTTTTCTAAAAAATCTAAAATTCTATCATATTTTGAATTATATACATCTGTAGCAATGCCACTTTGAATTAAATAAGAAAGTATTCCTGAAGCAAGCTCTCTGTTATCTTGATTTTTATTGAAATTAACAGCATTAGTTTGTAAATAATTGCTACTAATTAATAATGAGCTGAATATTATAAAGCTTGCCAATATAGCTTCTATTACTCTTGCTTGAGCTGTTTTATACATATACCACTACTCTAACGATTATTAATGTCTTGTCTATATAAGCCCCTACATACTCTCCTTTGTTTATCAAAGGTTTTTTAGAACTTTCAAATAATATTTTCTCTTTTACTTTTTCGTTTGCATTTTCAATTTCTTTGATTTGAATATATATTTTTATATTATCTTTTATTCCATAATTTTGAGGATCTTCAGAAGGATTTTTAAATTCTTTGTTATATATTATTTGCTGGCAAATTATCTTAGCATAATTATTTAATAAATTTTCCATTTCTTTTTCTTCAGAAATATTTGAGTATATTATAATGTTATTAACTGTCCATATGAAAACTATTAAAACAATTATAACGCCAAAAATTGTTTCGTTTAAGTTTTCCATTTTAAATTGAAAATAAGTTTAAAAATAAGCTTAAATTTATAGCTAAGAAATTCAAAGCTAAACAAATTAAAGCATTTTTGCTTCCCAATTTTAAATCCTCTCCTATAGAACCGCTAAATAATCCCAATAAAATTGAATTTAAGAAACTTGAAGTGTAGAGCATTTCATTTAGTAAAATTATTTCGTTTATAGAAGAACTTAATATGAATGAAGGAGCATAAATTAAGTTAATTTCTCCAAAAACTTTACTTAAACTGATTAATACGTTTGAAACTATACCTACCGCGAAACCTAATAATAAGCTTAAAAGAAATGAAGAATAAGCAAAGAAGTTACTTCTTAATTTAATTATTCTTCTATTATTTTCAAGTTTATTTACGAAATCAGCAATTTCTTCAAATGTAGAAGGATCTATACCAATTCTGTCACTTTCATCTATGATGGTAAATATTTGTTTAAATATTATCGGTATATTTTCTTTATCAAGCATATCTTCAGTATTCAATCCTAATTTTTTTGCAAAGATTATCTTCTTAAGCAATGTATTTGTTTCTTCATCATATCTATCATGTATTTTTTCTATAGCTTGATAAACTCCATTACCTTTCTTAATCTCTTCAGAAATATCCCTAATTACTATTGGTAAATTTCTTAAGAGCTTTTCCTTTTTCCTCTTTTCTTCAAAAACTAATAAATATAATATTAATAAATTAAAAAGCAAAATTAAAAAAATAAATAAAGTAAATGTTATTAATTGAATTATAGATAAAAATAATAAAACAAAATTAAAAATAGGAAAAAGAAATATTTTTTTATCTTTCTTAATTTTAATTGGAATATAAAAGTAATTTGGTATGGCAGCTTTTAAAATAATATAAAATATTACCGAAAAAATTATAGGAAATATATATAAAAAGAATATAAATTGAAAAATACTAGAAAAACCAATAAATACTGAAGTAATTGCTATTGTTACAGGTAATAATATAAAAACTATTATTTGGGAAGCCGTTAATATGTTGAATTTTTCGACAACATTGTTTATTTTTCCTTCAACATACTTAAATATATCTTTAAGCTTTTCTTTAAATAACAAGTATAAATTGGAACCTAAAGATATAGATGTGGCTGTTAAAAGTAAACTTTTCACTTCTTGAACTGGAAACCTTTTTGAATATAATGATATTGATTGAATAGGATTTAAGTTGAGTAAAATTCTCAATTTTTCTATTTGGAAAAACATTTTGGTAAAACCTTTAAAGAATTTACTTCTTGCTAAATAGGATAAAGCATAATATGGGTTCATGTTAGAAGCGCTGAAGATTGTTAAGATCATTGAAGCAAAAGGCAATTCTTTATCTAAATCTGATTTTATCTTTCCTTCCTTTAAAATAGGTAATAAAATCAAGTAGATTAATAAAATAAAAGGGTATATTAACAAAATTATTCCAATAACCATAACTATAGGATTAGATCTTATTAAATCAAAGAATAATATAAAAAGAACAATTATTAAAATGTTGGATATCAAAGCAGATAATAATATTTTTAAAATACTTTTTATAAAGTTATTTGGTGTTTCGTTAATATCTGAATAATATAATTTTGTTTCATAGAAATTAATCAAATTATCTTTAAATTTTGTCTTTCTTTCAATAATTATTAATAAAGTTTTACTTATTATATTTATTAAAAAAATTGATAATATACCATAAAGAATAAGATAAAAAGCTATTAAAAAATTATTTAAAAATATTAATAATATAGTTGAAAAGAAAAATACATTAAAATTTATTTTTGAAATTTCTTTTATTTTAAATATTTCTATAATTCTATGTAAAATATTTTTAAGTTTTTCCTCTTTCTTTTTTTCCTCGATTATTATTTCCTCAGACATTTCCCATTACACCTACACCTTCTTCTTCTATTTCAATTTCTTTCCCTTCCTTTTCTTCTTCCTTAATTTCTTCAAGGTTGAACTGCTTAGGATTTTCATAAAATTTCCAAATAAGCTGTGTAACGAATCTATAATCTAAGAATTTTTCATCAATTAAACTTTTTTCTTTTAATTTTAAGAAAAATTTATGTTTTGTAATAAGATCATTAATAAACATTTTTTCATCCCATCCTTTTTCCTCCATTATTAACTTAGCAGTAGGTAATTTTACAATAGTTTCAAGCTTTGGAACATTGAAGCTATCCTTTATGCTATCGTAGGAAAACATTTTATAAAATTTAACCTTCTTCCTTTCCAATTGCACTTCTAGATCATAGATGCCTGCTATTCTTCGAACAAATACCTTTCTAGGAACACCTCTTTCATCTTCTTTTATTAAAACATATTTTTTAATATTAACTATTGAATGTAAAGAAGCTAGACTACCAACATCAACGTTTATAGGCTCGTTTATTAATCTTTCTACTGCAACATTATGGGTTTCTGCATGAAAACTGGTTATTCCTCCATGTCCTGTCATTATAGCTTGAGCCCATATTCTTCCTTCTTCTCCTCTTACTTCTCCAACTATTAAATAATCTCCGCTCATTCTTAATGCATGCTTTACTAAAGTAAACATATCTATCGAGCCCTTTTCATCCAAAGTTAAACTCTCTCTAGTTATTAATGGTATCCAGTAAGGATGGGCTAATCTTAATTCTGGTGTATCTTCAACAGTAATTATAGTTGATCTTTCATTTATACAATTACAAAGACCGTTAATCAAGCTAGTTTTACCGCATCCCATTCCTCCTATTATTAGAATGGCTTTTTTATTTTCTATTAGTTGCATTAGCCATGCCGCCATCATTGGATCTAGAGTATTTTTAACAATTAACCTAGTTATACTCCAAGGATTCTCAGGAAACTTTCTAATAGTTATGCTACTTCCTTTATGACCTATTTCCTTTTTATAGGTTACGGTTAATCTTGTTGTATCGCTACTTCTTATTGATAACAAAGGTCTAAATGCGCTTATATTTTTTCCGCTCTTATAAACTAGTTTTTCAACATAATTGTTAAGCTCATTTTCATCAAGAACAATGTTAGAAATTAGTTTATCGTAATCTGAATGAATTATTCTTGCTGGAACATTGGGAGCAGGTATTTGTATATCTTCCACTTTGCTATCTTTTACTGCTGGATCAAGAACACCAAATCCAAAAATTTCACGCTTCAAAAAATAGATTAATTTATCATTTTTTATTCCCATCTTTTTAATTGCGTCTTCAAACTTATTTTCATCTGTAATTTCTATAGTATGCAGTTTATATAGCAAATATTCAAGAATATTATTTAATGCTTGAATTTCGCTTTGTGTTATTGCAGGATCTTCTACTATATACTTACCATCTGAAGTTATATAAATGTAAGAATAACCGACTTTATACTGATCTATTACAATAGAATTTGAAATAGAAGCTCTATTTATTTTAAAAAGAAAAGGATTAAAAGAAAAAAAATTATTTTTCATATTTCGATACTAGCTTTATTGAAGTACAGCTTGGAATGGAATATTTCCTGCATCTGTTTGTATAAAACCTTGAATAACATTAGGTATTGTAACATCGGGAGTAAATGTAATTGCCAGCTGGAGGGTCTCTCCTGCACTTATAACTATTCCGCTTATCGAAGGGCGTGTCGTGGATGATGTGCTACTTGTTACTGTAACACTTGTAATGGTAATTGGTATATTTGATAAATAGAGTCCTAAAGTTGTCACATTTGCATTTCCTCCATTCTTAATGGTAATGTATAAAGTATAATTTCCTCCTCCAGCTGGTTGAATTAAAGGGGTTCCTACCACTACTAAAGTTCCTTGTTTACTCATTGTACTGCCTATTCCGTACATCCATGATATTACTAGGGTTGCTATTGCTATGGAGGCTATTATTAGTAATACTGTTATTATTGGTGCAGATATGTCTGCTTTCTTGGATTTTATTATTTTTCTCATCTTCATTAATTATGGAGATATATAAATAGGTGATAAAGCAGTAATTTTAATAGTAGAATTTTCTAAAGAGAATTCAATAAAGTTTGAATATGCTTCACCTATCGCTTTTATTGGAGTATAAACGTATGAATATTTAGAACCTATTTGTATGTAAATTGTATTATTTAGACCCTTTATGGAGACCATTTTGTTAACCATTAAGAATAAGCTAGTAGAATAACCAGTTTCATTAAAATCTCTGTATAATTTATGAACTATTTTTTCTATTTCGCTTTTTAAGGCTTTTATTTCTATTTCACTAACTGAATAATAAATAATATTAATTATACTAATTGTGGAGATCAACAATATAATGGAAAATAAAAGAAGTCCTTTTGTAATTAATACTTCAATTATTGCTCTATCCATAATTTACTATCAAAAAATCTAGATTGATCTTAGAAATATACAATGTAACAATGTCTCCTCTATTTACTTGCATATTTAATATTTCATTATTATCAAGGAAAATTTTGATCTCGGAATTAAATAAAATGGCTCTAACTATTTTTTCATAAGTTTTATTTAAGATTGTTCTTAGTTCAAAAGTGCCTTTAAGAAAACTTTCCTTATTTAAATTTAAGAAAGATAAGTAAATGTTATAATTTATTCTCCCGTTTATTCTAGTAAAATTACTTTGAATGTTTAATTTCGGAAGAATTTCCCAGCTTTTCCAATCAAAATACGTGTTTATTACTTCATTATTTTTTGTATATAATTGTTCCAAGCTATAATTGTTGTTTTTTTCTTTATTAAATTTTATTAGGAAATAATTTATTTCGAAATTAAAAGTCTCATTAAAAATAAGTATAGTTAAATTAAATTTTTTATAGAAAGAAATATTAATAAAATTATTTCCTATGTTTAATATTTTTATGTATCTATTTTCCGTTGAAAAATATGCCTGTTTTATTATATCTTCGAATATTTCTTTTATATTTTTTATGTCATAGTTTTCTATAATTCTTTCTTTATAATAAAATAGATTATATGAGAAAAATGAAGTAAAAATTATAGAAGATATTATAAATGTTGAAATAATTAATAAAATTTTATTTATTGGAATGTTTAAACTCATATTTTTACATCTATTGTTATATCAGATAAATCTGAAGGTATTAAAATAGCATTGAAATAACTTGGTAATAATTTTATGTATATTTTTCTGTAATTTTCTTGGATTAAAACGTTAAATATTGTTTCGCCTCTTTCATCAGTTAAATTATAAGCTATTAGCCTATTATCGGCAAAAAGTATAACCAATGCATCTTTTATTTCAGTAAAGTTTTTAAACTCAACAACTTTAATTTTTAATTTTAATTGATCATTAGTTAAAATTTTCTCTTTAACTATTGTAGCTAATTTAACCCATTTTACTAGAAATTCATAATTGTTTAGCAAAGTACCATTACCTTTAAACTGAATCTTAACTTTTACATAGCCAGCTATTTTATCTAAATTGTTTATCTCTTGATAATTCAAAGTAGCATTAACTTTACCTGTGCTATCTGAATTGCCTAAATTTTTACCAAGTTCAATGAAATTCAAAGAGAATACATTTTCCTTGAATAAAGCATTATTTAAATCGTCAGACCATTTTAATTGAAAATTAATGTTAATTTCATTTTGAGTATGAGATACGTTTAACAATTCAAGAAGTAAGTTAGAAATAATTAAAGAAGTGATATTAATACCGTATAAATTCTTAATTTTCTCCTTATATACATACCCTTGATTTGATAATTCATACCAACTCCATTTTATTTTTACTATAGATAAAGAAGCTATTATATAGCTTCCAAAGGAATCTGCAATTCCTAATCCATAATTTCTTTCAGGATAAACAACAGAATATGTTTTTCTTACATCTATTAAACCATTATGATTTTCAAAGTAACTATAATTTAAAGATTTAATTTTAAGTATATTTGTTCCTTCTCTTTTTATTAAAGTATCATTAACAAAAATTGTATTATTAATAAATATTTCAGTTTTTTCATTATATGTAGGATTATTAGTATAAGGTTTTGTTTCATTTACTTCTATAATATTGTTAATTTTTATTGATTCAAAAGGAACAAATTTTATATTAGGATTATTATTTATCTTGTTAACTATTTGTAAAGAATTTTTTGTTAAGTTTCCAAAATATATTGGAAATCCTAAATTATTGACAGGTAATGAAGGAAAGCTATTGTCTGTTACTATCATTGTAATTGTTGATTCAACTTCTATTTGAGTAATTGTTGGTAAAATGTTATATAAAGGAGGTAAAAGTAAAGCGAATGTATTAGGGCTAAATCTATTTTCAATTATTATATTTTCAGAAGAGTGCCATGCAAGGAATTTATATTTTTGGTCTAAAATTGCTCCCAATGGATATCTGCCTTGTTTATATTTTATTTTATCACCGCTCGAATATTCTGTGCCGTTAAATAATATTTTTCCTTCATTTAAATGATGCTGAATATAAATAAAAGGATAGGAAAAATGAATATATGTGATCTTAAATACTAAATAATGCTTTATTCCAAATTCAACGTACTCTTCATTATTCTGATATGTTAGTTGAATGTTTGAAAATAAAGAATAAACTAGCAATAAATAAAATAAAAAATAACTATAATTGCTTTTCATAAAATTATTTTTAGGAAGATATAAAAAAGACAACAAAACTTTTTATCTTAATCTATTAAAATTAAAAATGGTAGCGGGGGTACCCGAGCCAGGTCAAAGGGGCAGGTTTGAGGTACCTGTGCGCTAAGCGCTGCGTGGGTTCAAATCCC
>OGCB01000014.1_pt1 | contig 64661 bp, 61 predicted proteins | sample 1570031 | NCBI WGS metagenome assembly OGCB01 (sample SAMN05518655, study PRJEB24509) | hot springs metagenome | isolation source: Octopus Spring Streamers, Yellowstone National Park, Wyoming, USA | place: USA:Octopus Spring Streamers, Yellowstone National Park, Wyoming, USA | collected 2011-10-11 | reverse complement strand
CTAAATTTTTTATGAATGAAACAATAAAATTGTTATAAATTTAAAATTTTAATTAAAAAATATACATGGAAGAATTAATAAAGAAACTTGAAGAAAGAGGAATTGATGCCATAGATGTTTTGCTAGATGCTTTAAGTAAAGTAGATCCGAGCGAGAGTGCTAAAGAAAGGATCAATCTAGTTGAAAAGTTAATGAAAGAATGCAAAGATTATTTGAATCAGGGAGATCCGGTTCAAGCTTCAGAAAAAGCCTATAAAATTGCAGAAGAGATAGTTAAGGCTTTAGCTGAGAAATTTAAAACACCAGAATATGAAGAATTTCTAAAGGAAGGTAGATGGTATATTTATTTATTAAGCAAAGCAAGCAAAACTCTTGCATTGAAATTGGGTGATTGGGTTATCGATGGTTGGAATTCCGCTTATGATCTGCATGTTTGGGGTTTTCATGAAAGAAAATTAACTATAGATTATGTTAAAATAGGAATTAAAAAAGTTGAAAAGATGTTTGAAGAAGCGTATAAGATTATTTATGAAAAATAAATTTAATTAATTATTTAAAAATTGAAATCTTAATTTAAATTGAGAAATGAAAACCGAACAAGCTATTGCTGAAGCTATACTCAAATATGGTGAAAAGACTGTTAAGCTTAAATGTCTTGTAGATACAGGTGCAAGCAGAAGTGTAATTTCAAAGAGAATTGCAGAGCAGCTTGGAGCTTTTACTCCTTTAAAGAAACCTTATGAGTTAAAAACAGCTGATAAAGAGGGGAAGCTTAGAATTATAGGATACTGCAACCTTGATATGATATTTCAAGGAGTTGAAGTTCCTGGTGGAGCAAGGTTTGAAGTTGCGGAAAATTTAAGGGAAGATTTGGATTTGATCATAGGAAGGCCAGAAATAGATGCTTGGGACATCATATTTACTCCAGAAGGCCCGAAACCAAGGAAGGTTCCAATAGAATTTGAGATAGTTTAATTATTGTGCAATCTAACCGAGAAATTTTGATATTAATGCTTAACTTATAATTGGCTTTGAATTACAATTCCTATGTCTATTTGCTTACAAAATAATATTTGTTTTGATGGCCGTCGGCGGGCCATCAAATATGCTATAATGCATTTACTTAAGTTTTCAATCGTAGCTCATATGACTTCAACAAGTTAAAATTTACTTAATTAGTTAAAACCTTTCCTTAATAAGATTTTCTTGATATCTTTATACATTTAACAATATCCTCTTCAGGAATTTTAGAGAAGAATTCTCCTAATCTTTTTGCTGCTTCCTTGGCTTCTTCAATTTTCTTCTTCCTTAATTCTTCTTCTAATGCCTTCCTCACAACATGACTTATATTGATTCCATATTTTTTAATTTCCTCTTTGAGTTCTTTAGGAATTCTTACAGATATTGTAACACTCGTATGTATTACATTAATACACATATTTTAAAGATATATATATAAGTATTGTGTTCTTAAAAAAATGCTTGGCTTATAATAAAATTAGTTACTGAAATATGCAGTGTTTTATTATTTAATTAACTCGTTTTTTGAAGCAAGAAAGCTTCATAAAATATATATCAAAGGTATATCTTTTATTTGTTGTTACAGATACAAAAATTAAATAACATCAGAGAGGGTCTCATTCTTCATTTTTCTGTCTGTGGGGATTTCATCATCCAAAATAATAATCAAAGAATAAAAATAAAAATTAAATTAATATCAGCTTTTTTATTTACCTTCCTTATATTTCCTTAATGCTTGAAGAAATCCTATAATAGTTAAAAGCCTATCCTTTCCTGTATTGAGCGCGGAGCGTAAGCTTTCAGAATCTTCGCCTACTACTTCTACAGGAGTTATAGGAGAAATGTAAATACCTTCCCTTGACAAATCGTCTATGATTTTGTTTGTATCTTCTATTAGCGAATTTATCTCCTTAATAATACCTTTGCTATTTCTGGTGCCACCAAATAAAGTTGCAAAAAATGTGAACAAGATAAGTAATATAAATAATGTGGCTAATATGCGAACTAATGAACTGAATGGTGAGCCAAGAAATGCCAACAATAAGATCAATAAAAAGATAAATAGAGCTATAGCCCAAAAAACACGTTCAAAAGGCAAGCTGGTCCTAGTCAATCTTTCGATTTCAGGATTTTTTAATAAAATATCTACTTCATTCAAGAGTTTTTGAGTTTTCGGTAGAAGTGATTCAGCACGAGAAGCAAATGCTCTAAGTTTTTTCTTACCTATTAATATTTCTGCAGACTTTAAAGGAGTAGCATACCTCTCTTTTAAAATTTCTTCGCTTTCACCCATCTAATCCCAATATTATTACATAAAAGTTGTATAAATTAGCAAATTTTTGTTTGGTTCTAACGTTGCTTAAACCTTAGCTAATAAAACAATTAAACAAATATGAACTTTTGTTGAGACTCGTTTTAGTAAACCTTGAAGCTGATGGAAAATCCCTTCTTAATTGAGAGCTTCATTTTAATAAAGCTTAAATTTCTAAAAATAGATAAGATATATTCATATAGGCAGTTATGAAAACTATAATGATAAGAGATGATGTTTACAATAAGCTACCTAAAATTAAGGGTAATAAGAGTTCTAGCTATATTATAGAGGAATTAATAGAAGAATCTATTAGCTTACGAAGGAAAAAGATCGAAAAGTACTTCGGAATACTTAAAGAGGAAGAAGCAGAAGAATTAAAAAAGGAAATTTACGAAATGAGGAAAAATTTACTTTAAAATTTTATATGAAGTTTTATTTAACGGCTAAAAACAAAACGATTACTATAATAGTTTTAGAATAACCGTAAAGTTATATACGTGGTATAAAAAAGTATTGCCAATTAGATCCATATAGATTTTAATAAGATTTAAGAATGTTTAACAACAATATATTATGTGGATATTATAAAAAAGCTATCTAAAATTTTAGATAAAGATTCGTTGTTAACCAAAAAAGAAGAACTAATTCCTTATTCAAGGGATGCATCTTATTTTAAGGGATCTTTGCCCATGGCTGTAGCAATTCCTAACAATGTTACTCAATTATCAGAGATAATGAAAATTTGCTACGAAGAAGAGGTGCCAGTATATGTAAGAGGTGCAGGCACTTCGGTAACAGGTTCTTCAGTTCCTTTAGAAAATAGTATTGTAATTAGCATGCTTAAATTTGATAAAATACTTGAACTTGATATAGTAAGCAGATATGTAGTAGCCGAAGCAGGCGTTAGACTTGATAATTTAAATGCTTATTTAAGTAAATATGGCTACTTTTACCCTCCTGACCCAGCAAGTTCAATAGCTTCAACAGTAGGAGGAACAATAGCTACGAATGCAGGTGGATTAAGAGCTGTTATGTATGGAGCTACAAAGGAATGGGTCTTAGGAATGGAAGTTGTTTTGCCTAATGGAACAATTGCTCAGTTTGGAGGAAAAGTTTTGAAAAGGTCATTGGGATATGATTTAACTGCTTTAATGATAGGAAGTGAAGGAACTCTGGCTATAATTACAAAAGCTATATTGAAAATTGCTCCAAAACCAAAGCTAATTGGTAGAATTCTAGCATATTATGATTCAATTGAAAAAGCAGGCGAAGCTGTTGCAAAGATAAAGGAAGAAGGCTTTACTCCTTTAATAGCTGAATTCTTAGATAGAGTTGCTATGGAATCGATAAAAAAAGCAAAGGGAATAACATATCCCGAAAAAGCAAATGTCATGCTGATAATAGACTTGGTATCCTATGAAGAAAAGTCGCTAAATGAGCAATTAGAACATGCTCATAAAATCTTATCTTCTTTCAGTCCTATTCAAATTAAAGTAACTACAGATCCTTTGGAAATGGAAAGAATATACCTTGCAAGAAAGGGAGTATTTTCTTCTCTTTTGCTTGAAAAAGAAAAACCGGAACAATATATGATAAGTGGCGATATCGTAGTACCTCCTTCCAAGCTACCGCAGACATTGAGAGAAATTGAAGAATGCAATAAAAATTTTGGTTATAAAATGTCTTTGCTAGGGCATATAGGCGATGGCAACATTCATATACTATTTTTCATAGATCCTTCAGATGAAAAAGAAATTAAGAAAGCAGAAGATTTCCTATTGGAAACAGGAAAAATAGCTTTAAAATATGAAGGAAGTGTTTCAGCTGAGCATGGAATTGGTCTTGAGAAAAAGAAACTTTTACTTCAAGAATTCCAATATAAAAATTCAACTATTAATATAGAACTAATGAAGCAAATTAAGAAGGTTTTTGATCCTAAAAATATATTAAATAGAGGTAAGCTGTTTGATTGATTAATTTAATGAAAACTGTAACCAATATTAGGACATCAGAAACAGATGATGAAAAGAAGCTTAATTACTCTACATTAAAAGTAAGAAGCATCTCAGAAAATGCAACACAAAAATTAGAACTTCAAAATAAATATAATTTAATTGAAGAAATAGAAAAGGAAGCAAACAAATGTATAAATTGTGGATTCTGTGATTCAGTTTGTCCTACATTACCAGCTTCAGGATATAAGGGTCACATAAGTGCAAGAGGAAGAGTAAATCTTGCTAATAACTTAATAAGCGAAATAAAAAGTAAAGGTAAAATCGAACTAAAAATAAACGAGTCTTATTATTCTTGCTTGCTTTGCTATGCTTGTCAAGATGTTTGTCCTGCTGGTATAAATGCAGGCAAGATAAGCGAAATTGGAAGAAGAATAATAGTAAAGCATGCTAAAAATCAACAAAATAAAATTGTGAATCTTATTGCAAGAAATATAATGAAATATAAGAATCCTTTAGGGTTAGCAAAAGAATGCTCAGAGTGGGCTAAAGGAATATCCTTTGATAGAAATAGCAAAAACTTGCTATATACAGGTCACATGTATCAATTGATGGCTTATAGCAAAGGAATTGAAGAGGCAATTTTGAAGAGAAATAAGATTTTAAGCATATCATTTAGCTTAGTTAATAGAATACCTTCTTTGATCAAAATCTCTAAGTACTTTTATAATAAAGAAATTAAGAATGAAATGGAAAATGCTCTGAAAAACATTGTAAAGTTGCTAAAAATTAGTTCCATAGATTTTAAATACGAACATGATGAACCATATCCTGGAACTCTTTTACTTGAATCAGGTTATGAAGAAGAATTCGCTGAACATGCAAAAGAAGTAACCAATTATTTCAATGAAAAGGGTATTGAGAGAATCATAGTTGTTGACCCTCATACATTCGAGATTTTGAAAGTACATTATCCTAAATATGTTAACGAGTTCAACTTTGAAGTAATTTATTATCTCGATTTATTGGATACTACAAAGTTTAAAAGAATAGAAAAGGAAGTCACATACCATGAACCTTGCTATTTTGTAAGAAGATTGAATTATACAAAACATGTTAACCTACTGAAAAATATATCAAAAGTAACTTTGCCTTCTCATAGTGGAAGAAATACTCTTTGTTGCGGAGGCCCAGCAGCATTATTCTATAGAGAAATCTCAGAGAATATTGCTGAAAGAAGGTTCAAAGAACTTGAAGAAACAAAAGCAAGCTACATAATTACTTCTTGTCCTATTTGTTTTTCGAACCTATATAAAAGCAAAAATGTAATTGATTTCGCAAACTTTTTAAGCTTAGCTTTAGAAAATGATAAAGTTAATTAGCTTGATTTCTTTAAAGCTTTTACTAAAATTAATCTAAATTTTAGTATAATAGCAATATTCTGTTATATTACACGTTTTATAAAAGTAATCTTTTCCTTTGAAAATGAAAATATATTCTATTTGATTCCTCCGCAATAATTTAAACTTTTTGAAATTCATTTAATACTTGACATTTTACTTAAATTCATTCAATAAAAAAATTTTAAAAGAATTAAAAAAATTAGAAATAAAAACTGACTTGTTTAATTTCTTATGTACATGACAAAGAAAAGTTTTAATTCAAAGGGATTTGCTAATCGTATAGTTATTGCAGCAGTTGTATCAATTGTTGTTATAACTTCAATAGCAGCAACTCTATATTTCATGAGTTCTAATGTTACAAATATTTCCATTAACGGTACTTGTACAACAGATGATTTCATGAAATTTTATAAAGAGGCATTAAAAAATCAGACTAACAAATATTTAGGTAAAGTTATACATTATAGCATATCCGTTGGAACAAAGCCTTCTGGTTCTACGGTAGGTTTCAATGTAATGGGATACTATTACGATCCGCAATTAGAACCTGTTAAGGAAATAAAAATGGAAATCTATTTCCACGATCCTAATAAAAAGATTTGCGAAAAGGTATATGAGGTCTCTTCTCCAGTTTCTTCCCAAAAGTATGTGTTGAGTAACAAAACAAACGTATATTACATAATAGTAATTAAAGTCATAAATTACAAGGAAGAAGTCGTTGACTTAACTGCTTCTCTAATCGAAGTACCCATTCAAGAAGTAAATGTAAAACTTGTTTCTGATAAGAAAGTTTATGGGAGATGGGATGTTATTAGATACTGTCTAGTTAATGAAGGACCTGCTAGCATAGAATATGGTTTATTATATTATGTATATTACTATAATGGGACAGATTGGATTAGAGCAGAATGGCTTGAATGCGGTCCCGTTATAGCGATAGCATACCTATTACAACCAGGCCAAGCTAAATGTTTCGAATTATGTTTAAATGGAACGAAACCTGGTAAATATATGTTAGTTAAAGAGATTTCTGCGCATGGAGTAAAAGATGGGAAAAGAAAGCTAACTTTAGAATTTGAAGTAGTAGAAAATTTGGAAAATAGCTCCATTGCCAATTCAAATTGTATTTATAGCTAATATTTTAAATCAAATATTAATTTCAAGTTTTTTAATGAACATTATCGGTACATTGCATGTTTCAGCTTTAATTAAATAACACTTCTGCTCCTGAACTTATATTCTGCCCCAGAAGTCTATTATCAACGTTGTTTTGAATGATATTGATTAAGACTCTTTAATTTCCTTCGAATAAAGATAAATATTACAATACTAACAATAGCTAATACGATTGTTGCTATAACCAAATACCTCATGATCATGATCTCCCTATTATTATTAATCGGACTTATGTTATCATGAGAAGTTGTGGTAGTATGTTCTACTCTCGGAACAGATATCGAATATATAATCCAGCCAGTATTTGAAAGTCCGCCATAAGAACCAGCTACATAGAGATCTTTGCCATCAAAAATCATTGTGCTCCATTGAAATTCGAAATCCATTCCTTCATTTAGTACTAATCTTTCAATTTGATTTAGGTTCTTATCATAAACGTATATAACTTGTCCTCCTTGTTCATTAGCCCTCTCTGTAGCTGCAACAATTACATAGCCTGTAGCATATACTAATTTACTGAACAATGCTGGTATTTTATTTAATGTTATTAAGCTACCATCTTTACCGAATTTAGCTATAAAATCTATTCCAGCTATATATGCATATCCTTCTTCATCAAAACTTATAGCTAGAGCTGAGCGTGTATCATTTAAGTGTATAACCTTTAGCTGTTTAAGATCCAGATCTAGTATTTCAGCTCTAAATCTAATATAATCTTCAGAACCTACAGCCCATAATTGTTTAGTTACAGGATTAACACCAATATCGTATAATACACCATGTTTTTGATTTAAGTCCGAAGTATATTCCTTAACCATTGTTAGTCCTTCTACTTTCCACTTTTCAATTCTCCACGTTATATAATCCTTTACTTTCTCCCCACCAGCTATAAATAGATGATTCTCGTAAAATGTAACAGATCGACCTCCTCCTTCCAGACGTCGATGAGTAAAGTTTAGAAGGTTTAAACTTAGATCAAAAACTAGCAAATTCCACTTTTCAACAGCATAAATTCTGTCATTAAGTATGATACAATCAGATAAGATTGTGGAATGTGAAAATGTCCACACTTTAACTAAAGATCCATTTGACTTAAATCTCATTTCAACTCTAAAGAAGAAATGTTTATCTTGGCTTCCAAAAACATGTATATAATTTTCAATTTCGCATACTGTGAAGACAAAATCATCATAGATCGTTGGATCACTTTGAACTTTCCAATTAATCTTTACAATTGAATTTTGCTCAATTGTAACTGGTACATAGTTTGATAACGTGATCAACAATAAAAGGATTACTGTTAGCCATAGTAATATAGCCTTATGACAGTTCACAATATAATAATAGAATTAGTTTTAATAAAAATTAAAAAAATTGTTGTATAAATAATTTTAATTTAACTCAGCAAGCTTTTCTTTAATTTTTTACTTCAGAGCATTAAAGAGCTGGTCTGCAAATTCTTTATACTTATTTACAATGTCATCAACTTTTCCTTTTAACTCATCTAAGATTTTCTTAAATGATAAAATTTGATCTACTTTTAATGCTTCCTTGAGTTTGTCTAGTTCAGCCTCTTCATATTCCCACCATACAAGTAACTTTCCATCTATATTTCTTCCCTTATATACATATTCCTTGATGAAGTCTTCATTGTAGAAAGGCGTTTTGGATTCTCTTTTAACAGGTTCAATATTACTTAAGGATAATTTCTTCAGTCTTCCCTCCAAGTAAGCTGGCCAGCACTTGGATTCAACAGCATATAGCTTTCCTTCTTTTTCCAGTAAGAAATTCACAGCTGTACGTTTTCCTTTATATAATCCTTTCCTTACGGTTTTACCAACTACAGTGTATCCATTCAGTTTAAACCATGCTTCCAGCAAGTCCTCGTATATTAAGCCAAGCAACTTTGCCCTGAATTTTCTTGCTTCGACTTCGCTTTTTGGCAACTTTTCTCCCAGTTCCACAAGCGATGCAACAGTTACCTGTGACATATTTTTTTATTATATTTCTTGATAAATATAAATTTTTCTCCCATATTTTTAATAAAAGTTATTTTAACAAAATTAAGTCATGGATTACAAATTTTAGGTCTCTCATACATTTTTCTTGATATCGTTTGCAAAACTAATAGCCTATTTTAGAGGTTACGAGGTTTAAGAAAATGTTAGTGTTATCAGCAAACTTTTAAATACCGGATTCGCTTTGGTCATCAATATCAAGTAAAAATTGGAATCGCCCTAAACTACATGTTTTTTATCAAATGAGATATGCATCTCCTAATTAATTATGAAAGCTATGAGATAATTGAAAAGATAACTCACAAATTTTTGGAAAGATGGTGCTAAGATAAATATATTAATCCATAGGCTATTTTTTTAATAAAGAGGTATCAAAAATACTAGTGTTTTTATATCATTTTATTTTAAATATTGTTGGCAAGATTTCTAGCAAGGAATACAAATTTAATACTTAATTTATTATAATCGCATGAATGAATTTGAAAAAACTATTCATAAATATGGTAAAAAACAGGCTGGAAGTTTTAGCTACATTAAATTAAAATGATCGTGGATTGATGTATTCGGAATTGAAGGAAAAATTAAACACTTGTCCTAACGCGATTAGTTTAAATCTTTATGCCTTAATTGATGCTGGATTGGTAAAATCTATATCTTTTATGCTTAAAAATATCTTTTAGGTTTTTATTAATAAGAAACAGTTTAGTTCTTAATCTTTTAAATTTTTAAAATAATTATTAAGAAATCAATTTGTTAATTTCTTATCAATCCCTTTTTTGAAAAATAATAAATAAGATTATAATTAAAATTATCATTAAATATAAGGAAACAGAAAATATTGGATTGACTAATCTCAACGGATGAATTAATAATAAAGAGGAAAAGCTTAAGATAAAAGATAAAGATACTAATAAGCTTTCCAATAATGTTTTTTTCTTAATTATACTTTTTATCATTTTTCTTTCTTCTTCATATAACATTTTATAATTTATTAAAACTTTGCTAATTTTTATTAAAAAAGGGAAAAAACTATGTAAAAATATTAAAAGCGATATAAATAATAAAATCAAAAAAATATCTCCAACAAAAATAATAATCAAAGAAAAAATATTTAAAGATAAAACAAATAAAGAAAAGTTTGTCAAAAATTTATTTTTCAAAAAGATACTGATTAAATAAAGTGATAATGAAATTAAAATAAATATTAAAGAATTAAAATAATTAAAAAATAAACTTAAAATAGCATTAATTAAAAAATATGAAGCAAATATGATATGAACTAAATTTTTTGTTATCTTGTATATCTGTTCCATATTTTTGCAACCTTATTAATTTCTAATATTAAAGGCTCCTTCAAATTCCATTCTACAACCATTGAATATTTTCTTAGCAAGCTAGCAATGTTTTCCCTTTCAATTTTTAACAATCTTTCTTTAAATACATCCAATTTTAAAGGAGGTAAAGGAGAAGGTATTACAGTTACAATTTGATATCCTCTAAAGTAAAGTTCGACAATTGAATATACTACGGTTAAATCTATGGCGGGAGTGATTATGAATATTTGGGTTGTTATTGGGAACATCGTTTTAACATATTCATTTAATAGCCTTATATCTACTTGAGAACCGCTTTTTGCTTCAAGAGTTACTAAAAGTATTTTATCAAACTGTCTTTTACCAAAACCAGAAGGAACTTTATAAGCTGAATCTCCTAATATTAACAATCCTAATCTGTATCTTTCTCTCAAAAGATTATATGAAAGTAAAATAGCAGCTCTTCTAATATAGGAAATTAAAAAGAAACCATTTATTTCTATATCGTTTATTTTTCTTAGATCAACTATTATTAAAGAATCACTGCCAAGTTCAGCATGATAAATATTTTTCATTATTTTATTTGTTCTTGCAGTAGCTTTCCAATTTATCCTTCTTGCATATTCGCCAGGCAGCAATTCACTGATACCAAAGAATTCCAATCCGCTTCCTGTTCTTTTCGATAAACTTTCACCAGGCCAAAATCTTAGATGCTTAGGTTTTATGTTCAATTTTTCGAAGTATTCATAATAAGGATAAACTTTAATTTTAAATTTTTCATCGAAGGTATAAGTTTTAAAGTAGTTTCCTAAGTAATCGAAAATTTGTATGTTAATAGGCCCAACTTCAAAGCTTCCTATATCTAAAGGAGTTACAAGATATTTCATATTTAATTTTTCCTTTCCTTTTAATTCATATAGCATCACATTTGAACCTTCACTTAATCCTAATCTTTCATGAATGAGATCATCAATAAGTACTAATAACGATGTTTCAGAAGGATTTTCTATTAAAGTATTTACGAAAAAACTATTTCCTTCTTGTATTAAACTTTCTTCATTTTCTCTTTTAATTTTGATCTCAGAAATTCCTTGGAAAAAGATTAAACTTAAGGCTAAATAAGAGAATAAAGGAAGAGTAGAAATAATAAATAAAGGCTCTCTAAGAAAAGTACCAAATAAAATCAATAAAATGATTATGGAAATTAATGAGAAAAACTTTAAAGAAAACATTAATATTTTGGAACAGGAACTTCTTTAAGTATTTTTTCTAGAATATGATCGGGCTTTATTCCCTTTAACCAAAACTCAGGCTTCAAAATTAATCTATGTCTTAAAGCAGGTATAGCTACATACTTAACATCATCGGGAATTACAAAATCTCTTCCTTGCATTAATGCTCTTGCTCTTGATAATTTTAATAACGCTAATGAACCTCTGACACTTGCTCCTACTTCTACTTCTGGAGCTTTTCTTGTAGCTGTTACAATTCTAACAATATATTCTTTAATTTCATCTGAAACATAAACATTCTCTACCATTTCTTGCAAATATAATACATCCTTTGCACTTGCTACTTTTTCTATTTTAACTTCATCGCTTTTCCTTTCAATTCTGCTTGTTAATATCGCTACCTCATCTTTAAAGCTAGGATATCCAATGCTTATCTTCATAATAAATCTATCGAGCTGTGCTTCAGGTAAAGGATAGGTTCCTTCATATTCGATTGGATTCTGTGTAGCTAATACGATAAAAGGTTTTGAAAGCTTAAATGTTTCATTTTCCACTGTAACTTGTCTTTCTTGCATGCTTTCTAATAAAGCCGATTGTGTTCTTGGAGGTGCCCTGTTTATTTCATCAGCTAATATTACGTTTGCAAATATTGGGCCTTTTCTAAATTCAAATTTCGAAGTTTCTCTGTTAAAAACAAAGGAGCCGATAATATCTGAAGGTAAAAGATCTGAAGTGAATTGGATTCTCTTAAATTCCAATCCTAAAGCAGAAGCAAAGGATTTTGCCATCAATGTTTTAGCCAATCCTGGATAATCTTCAATTAAAACATGCGAATCTGTTAATAAAGCTAAAGCTACCAATTCTAAAACTTCCCTTTTGCCTATTATTGCTTTTTCAACTTCGCTAATAATTCTATTTATAAGTTTGTAAGATTTTTCAAATTCTAATTTTTCCATATCAATATTTTGTTAAAAATTCTTTAAGAACATTTTCATATTCAACTTTACTTTTAAAATACTTTTCGTATTCATCATAGAAAATTAATGCAAGGAATCTTTCTTCTTTGAGAATTTCTTTAGCTAAATCCTTGTTCAATTTAATATCATATTTTAATTCCAAATAGTTTTTTAATAGTTGAGCTAAATATATTCTTGCAAACTTTGATCCTTTTATCGCATTTTCTATAATTCTTGCTTTTCTTTTATAAGGATTTTCCAAAATTTTTTCTTTATTAAAAGAAATTATTTTTAAGTTAAAATTAACTAAATTTTTTAAAATAAAAATTAATAAAATAAATGAAATAAAAAATAAAAAGTTTACTATTAAAAAAGTAGCAAAATTTACTTCAGATAATATTGATATTAAGAATGAAATAAAGATTAAAATTGATATTAAAGTTAAGTAAAATTTATTTTTCATTTTTTAATTCTTCCTTTATATTATTTAACAATTTTAGAGCTAAATTATAATCTTCTTCTTTTAATTCTTCTTTGCTATATTTTGCTATTTCAAATAGCTTTGTAAGATTGCTTAAATTTTCAGATCTGTAACCTATCAAACTAAAAACATGTTCCTCAAATTCCCTTGCTGTTAAATATTTAGGATTATCCACACCATATTTTTCAAGAAATTCACACATTGATTTATAACATTCAGTAATTAGCTCTCTTAATCCAGAAACCTTTTTCGAATATTTTTCTGTTATATCAGTTATAATTTCTTCCAACTCCTTTCTTGCCTTTATTCCAATATCTATTTTGCCTTTTTTAACTCTTTGGTAATGAAATCTTATACCTAAAGATGATATTAAAGATGCAAGTGCGATCACTAAAGCTAGCAACATAAGGAATGTGAATATAGTTGATATCTCAAAAGCATAAGGAGTAGGCTTATTTGCTCCGCCTTCAGATGATAAAGGAAAAAATCTTGATATGAAAAATAACGAATAAAAGAAGCCAAGTATTGAAATCATTCTTAAAATAGCTACCTTTAAGTTATCTCTTTCAAGATACAAAATTAAACCAACTATTGTTGTTATTACAATTAATACAAATAAATAAGCGTTATCATCAGATCTTTCTTCGTAAAACAGTGTCGTATCATTTTTCATAGGAGTTGTTTTATTTGTTTTAACAATATGAAATTCAGGAAATTTAAGATTATTTATATTTATAACTTCATAATATAAACTTACTATTGAAAAAATAAAAACAACAAGAAAAATTAAAATTAATATTTTATTATTCATATTTTAATTTTTTAAATCTTAAAATCAAAAATAAAATAATAAAAGAAATAATCATCATTAAATAAGTAAATAAATTAACTAGATGAAAATTATCACTTTTTCCTTCAATTAAATTAAAACCATTTACCATAATTTTATAGTCTACATTGTTATATATAAAATAATCATCAATTTCAATATAATAAAATCCCTCTGCTTCTTTTAATTGATTGTTATTAATGAAAATTTTTGCGTTGCGAACAAAGGAGTTATCTGAAGCATAAGATACCTTTACTATATACTTAGTTTTAAAAGGATAATTCTCAATGTATATTTCATGAATAATTTTATCAAATATGATCGTTTTTCCATTTTCTTTATCTTCAAAGCTTGTTATATTTTTAGCTGAGATTATCTTTTCAACTTTAACATAAACTTTTCCTATTTTGTTTAATGTTAATTCAATATAAAACTTACCTTTTTCAGAATCAAATTTAGCTTCTAATCCATTAACTATTACAAGGGAATTTTTCTCCAAACTTTTCAATACTCCATAGTAATATTCGAAGGCATAAACAATATCTAAATAAATCCTAGCCTTTGAATTAACTTCATATCTTTCATTTTCTGCTTCATATTTAAGAACTATTAACTTGTTGAAAATTACCGATATTGTTTTATTAAAATATTTCGCTACATTTATATTTCCCCAAGTTATTTCAATTATTTCATATTTTAAAAGAGTTATATTTCCAGGATTTTCAACTCTTAGTATATAAGAATCAGAATAAAACAAAAGATTTTGAACTTTATCTTTAAACTTTACTTTTACGATAGCATCCTTTAGTATTTTATTATCATATTCGCTTTTTATTATAATTTTAACCTCAGCATATTCTTGTTTATGATCAACCACAACAACTTCTGGCTTTTCAACAATTAATCTATCCCAAATTAGTTCAGGCTCTTTTTCAACTAACACATAATTTATATTGTACTTATTATCTACTACATTAAAGGATAAATTAACTTTTGAAGGAATTTCAGGAGACATGATGGTAACCCAATAATAACCATATTCATATTTAGCCTGTATGCCGTTTACTTTTACTATACCATTGAATTCAGATTTATCATAGTAGTATCTTAGTTTAAATTTAACAAGAACTTGTGAACCTAAATTAAATCTTCCTTTTAAAGGAAAAATATCGTAAACCTCTATTCCATCCCATATTATTTTTATGGGTAAAGAATTGAATAAAACAGAAACTTCATTATATTTCAAATCTGTAACGGTATAGTATTCCTCTCCCAATTTAATTCCTTCTACAAGAAAATATGATATACCTTTATTGTTTGTTGTTGAATATAGAGAATTGTTCAATATTACTGTAATGTTTTGTACAGGATTTCCTAGATAATCCTTGACTTGAGCTGTAATGTTAGCATAAGAATCAAAGGATATTCTACTTTCTTTTGTACTTAATTGAACATCATATCTTTTGCTAGAATAATACACTCCTACCAAGAATCCTTCCTTACTTTTCCTTATAATATTAATTGAAAGGTTATTATCTACAAACTTCTCATCTACTCTAAAATATGCATCATTTAAAGTACTTGTTAAAGGTCTTGAATCAATTAGTCTAAAAGGTCCTTCGCCGCTATCTTTGGTTTCATCAACATAGTATATTAGAACACCTTCATTAGGTAAAAATGAATCAAATCCTACCTTTGTTCTGCTTTCAACTACGTAATAGTTAGTATCAGTAATTTTGATTCTAATTAAGTAATATCCTTCGTTTAATAATTCATGGAATTTAACTTCCTCTTTTACAATAGTTTCCAAATTAACATTCAATACTTGCTCATCTTTGATCCATCCTAAAAAATATTTTAATAAAGCATTAGGATGGGCTGGACTTGATCCTAGAATATCACCGTTTAAGTAACCTATATCCATTAGATCCCATACTCCCATTCTACTTTCAAAAGTTCCATACATGTAAAGATCAGGTAAGCCTAATGCATGGCCAAATTCATGAACATAGATTCCAAAGAAATCATATTGTGAAACTACACTTATAGATACGTATACTTTACCATCATTCGTCTTAATCGGCCATTCGCCTATACTAGAAAAGCTCCATATATCGCTATTATTATTTGTTATTGACTCGTCGCGTCCTGCATGTATTATAAGAATTCTTTCATAAAGATTGAAGTTAACATAATTGTCAACCTTATTTATTATTTCACTAATAAACTCAGCTCTATAACAATCAACGTAGCTACCGCATGGACTACCATAATAAGTAGAAGGCCAATTCATTGAAACAATATCATTGTAAATTGAGAGATTTAAATACGTAAGATTAAAAGATACTTCTCTATAATATTTATCCATTTTATTCAATATTTCACGAATTTCATCATCTGTCTTTTTGAACTTAATATTTGGAAACTCTACCCTTATAACCAATACCTTTTGTTCTCCGATTGCTGGATGTTTCAAAGGAGTAATAAATTTAGGATAGCTTGATGGAGCTTGTTCAATTATTTGATTAATTATAAAAACATCATTATTTAAAAACCCTTTAGCTTTTATATATGACGTATCTTTTAGATCTAATTTTGTTTCAACTTTTATAATTCTTCCATCATTTAAACTTATATAATATTCTTTTTTATTGCTAACAATTACATTCAAATATCCTTCAATATATGTTTCATTTTTTGCATATGTTTCCTGTAAATTAATAATTAAAAAATATATAGAGAATAAAACAATAAATAACAAAATCTTTTTCATATTCTTCTTAAATATTTAATTTTGGGAAAAGTTAAAATTTCATAATCAACTACAATAGGTATCATTTCATCAATATCTATAATTTTTAAGAAAGGCGATAATAATTCTTCTTTAGGTATAAGGTTTATCTCCGTTCCTTGAGCATAATAAGAAATCGCTGGCAAAACAAGAATTTTTTTATTTTTATGTTTTCCATAAAGGAAACATTTAACCTTTGTTTTTGCTCCTACCTCGCTATATAAACCTATTGAAGGATGTTCATGAGCTAGAATTAAAAAATTAGCTTTATCTATTAAATCTTTGCTTGGTATTTCTTCTCCATGAAACATTAAATAATCATTAATGATTAACTCTTGCCTATAAACCTTCAAATTTAAAGATTTGGCAAAGCCATCAACGTAGTTATCATGATTACCTTTAACAAGAATCATTTCAATTTCTTTTTTGAATATGTTATTTCTTGTATAGTATACAAAGTCAAAAAGCTCATCGATTTCTTCTTGGGCCATTTCATCAAATTCGTTTTTAATATCTCCTAAAATTATCATTCTTTGAATTTTATCCCTTCCTATTTTTTTAACTGCCTTTTCTATTTGCTTAAGAATATTACTTAGGTTTAATTTTGGTAGATAAACTCCTTCTTTAGCTGAAACTCCTTCGAAACCTAGATGTAAATCTCCGAGAACTAAAGCATTAAGACTTTTTATAAAAACTAAATAGCAATCTTCAATGAACTGAATATCCTTTAATTCATCTTCCATAGGTAGCAACAAATTCTCCATAAGCTATAACATGATTATTAATCTTATTAATAATATTTTCAACTTTTGCTCCTTCAGCTAATCCTGTAAATGTATCTAAAGCATATATTCTAAAAACATATCTATGTTTTCCCATACTAGGACAAGGCCCATTATAGCCAATTTTTCCAAAATCATTAATTCCTTGTTTAGCGAAATAAAGCTTACCTTCTTTAGGTATATCTTCAGGAATCTCTTTAATAATTGAAGGAATATCATAAATAACCCAATGAATAAAATTTTTCTTTGGAGCGTCTATGTCAAAAGCAATTATTACAAAGCTAACAGTATTTATTGGATAATTTTCCCATTTAAGAGGCGGAGAAATATCTTCACTGTCACACGTATATTTAACAGGTATTTCATTTGAGAATGCTGGGCTATATATATTAATAGTTTTATTTAATCCTTGAATAGGTTGATCAAGTAAAGAAGCTGAAGTTGTTGAAAAATAATATAAAATTACAGAAAGAATTATTAATCCAATAATTATTATAACTACAATTTTCTTTTTCACAATAAATAAATGAAAAGAAAAGGATTTTTATTTTATGCTAAAGTACTTTATGATAATTTTATTAATATCCGCTTCGTTTATCCTTTATCCTGAAATTAAAGAGGAAGATTATTTTATATATTATTCAAAAGTTAACAATTTAAGAATTCTATTTTATAACAAAACAGTTTTAAATTTTGTTCAAGCTGAAATTTATTTCAAATGGTTAATCAAGAATGAAAGCATAAAAGTGGAAATGAAAATAAATTCAAATAACGGTTCTGTTCTTTTGTCAAATGAATTAAACATAAATAGGAATAATAATATGCTTAGCTTTAAAAACGGTAGCAGAATAGGAGTAACACTTTTATTTCTAAAGCAAAATTTAAAAGAAGTAAGAAGCATAGTAGGAGTCGGCTTATACGATCAGTTTACAGTTAATGTTTTATCTTCACAAACTAAAAAATTGGATAAATTTGGTTATCAAAAAATAACAACCGTAACAGTTTCTTCAAGTTCTGTTTTATTGTATGAACTATTCGGTATATCTGGTTATCCAAGAATATGTGAATACGATGAAGATACGGGAATATTAATATATGCTGATAGCTATTTTATAGAACCAGCTTTTTTAGCTTTGGAAATAATTTCTTTTAGCGCTGATCTAAAACTCGTAGAAACAAATTCTAATCTAGGACCAAGTGATGATTTTTACTTTTTCATTGAAAACTTTCAGTTAATTTTTGCTTTATTAATAATAATATTAGCTTCGTTTTTTATTATAAGAAAAATTATTAAGAAGAAATTTTCAAGTTAATAACTTCTTCTTTGCTTAACCCGATCTTCTTTAGTATTGCCTCATGAAGATCTCTTAATCTTTTTCTTCTATCCTTCATTAATACAATATCTGCTTCACCAAATGTGATTAATATATGAGAAAATGGTGAAGGTAAAGGAGTTTTAATAAATTCAAACTCAATTTCCTTCTTTCTTATTTTATCTAATACAAGTTTAGCCTTAGGTAAATCCATAACATCTTCTAAAATTTCTCTATATGTTTCCTCTATTATAGGAAATTCAGGATCGATTTCTTCACATGCTTCCAATAGTGCTTGGGAATTAATTTGTTGTTTAGATACACTTATCTTATGACCCTTATAATTTCTTAAAACCAAAAAACTTCTTGTAGAATTATGTCTAAATTTTCTTTTCATAAGCTCAGTATATTTTATATATTGAATAAGAAGATCCTCAACATTTTCTTCAAAAATTGTTTTAAATATTTCTTCGATAGTTCTTTTGTTTATTTTTGAATAAACTCCTTCAGGAATTATTAAAACAAAACCGTTATCATGAACCATTGTACCAACATCTACTTCATACTTTTTAGCAATGGTTATCGCAAATATTCTTGAAAGTGCATCATTTGTTCTTCTTCCATATAAAGCATGAAATATTAAAAGTCTTCTTCCTTCAAGATCCTGCGTTTTTTCTATCAATAATAACTTATCATTAGGAATTATTTTACAGAATAAATATTGTTCAATAAAGTATGAATGCATAGCTTTTTTAGAATTTTCATCTGTAGGAAGTTCATTTAATAGATCGTAGAAATCTTGGTTATTCTTCAATCTTTCGTATATTTTTCTCCTTAATTCACCTATTCTTAAAGCTAGATCAAAGTTTAAAGGCAATTGTTCAGAAAACCAAGGAGGAATTGTAGGAGCTTCATTTTCAGTTTTTTCTACATAGCATCTCATTCCTTTAGCATAACTAAATTTGTATGTTTTTCCTCCTAAAACAAAAACATCTCCTTTTTTCAATCTCATCAAAAATTCTTCTTCGATGTTTCCTATCCATTTCTTTTCAGGAAGAAGGAAAACATCGACAGCAACCTCATCTGGAATTGTACCTATATTTAGCATGTATATTGTTCGAACATATTTTCCTCTCCTGCCAAACATCATATCAGATTCATCAAACCATATTTTACCATATACTTTTCTATCTTCAAGTTCAACGTAATGCCCAGCTAAATATTTTAATACCTTTATAAAATCTTCCTTTGATAGATCTTTATAAGGATAAGCTCTTCTAACCAAATTAAAGGCATCATCTACATTCCATTTTTTATTTATAGCCATTCCTACTATATGCTGGGATAATACATCTAAGCAATTCCTTGGCATATAAAAGCTATCAAGCATTCTTTTCTTTGCATAATGAAGCATTACTGAGCATTCTATTAGATCATCTCTATTCATAACAATTATTCTTCCAACTGAAACATCTCCAAATCTATGACCGCTTCTGCCGATCCTTTGAATTGCTCTTGTAATAGATTTAGGTGAGCCAAGCTGAACAACTGTACTTATGTAACCAATATCAATTCCCAATTCTAAACTTGTTGAACATACAACAGCCTTCAATAATCCTTTCTTAAGTCTATCTTCTACATCAAGTCTTACTGTTCTTGAAAGAGAACCATGATGGGCCGCAATATCATTATCTGTATAATTGAACTTTTTCTTTAAGTTAAAAACAACTCTTTCAGTTCCACTTCTTGTATTTGTAAATATCAAAGTAGTTTTGTTTGTCTCAATAATTTCATGAAGCAATTCGTATGTTCTTTTTTCTATTTCTTCATCACTTGTATATATTAGATCATCTGTAGGTGAAAGAACTTTTAAATCATACTCCTTCTCCCATGAAACATCTACTATCCAACAATCCCTAAATTCATTATTATTTAAACCTACTAAGAATTTTGCAGCTTCTTCTAAAGGATGCAAAGTAGCTCCTAAACCTATTCTTATAAATTCTTTGCCGCACAAATCCCTTAATCTTTCCAAAGATAAAGACAAATGAACCCCTCTTTTATTATTAGCTAATTCATGAATTTCATCTATAACAACATATTCAACATTTTTGATCTTTTCAGAGAATTTAGGCGAATTTAAAATTATTGCCAAACTTTCAGGAGTTGTAACAAGAATATGCGGAGGCTTTCTAAGTTGTTTTTGTTTCTCATGTGGTGAAACATCTCCCGTTCTTACAGCAACACGTATTTCATTTATTCCCTTTCCATCTTTTTTTATAATTTCAGAAATTTTCTTCAATGGTATTTCTAAATTTTTATGAATATCATTGTTAAGAGCTTTTAAAGGAGATATGTAAATACAGTAAACTTCATCTCTTAGCTCATTTTTTATCGCTTTATCAAAAAGCTTACTAATTATTACTAAAAAGGCACTTAATGTTTTACCTGATCCTGTTGGGGCTGTTATAAGTAAGTTTTTCCCTTCAGAAATTAATTTAAAAGAATAATATTGAGGAGGTGTTAAATCTTTAAAATTCTCCTCAAACCATCTTCTAACATAAGGATTTAAACATGATAAGCTTTCTTCTTTTGTGAATGGTCTTAGAGGATAGTAAAACATTACACTATATTATCTTAAAAAAGCCTTTTAAAGCTTTTGTGGAAAAACAGGTTGTTATACTTTTTACTTAAACTTTTTTAAATGAATTCTATAGATTTTTTCCATTCTTTTAGTTTCTAATTTTATTAAGTCTCTGTAAAAGTTATTGTTATCTTCATTATATTTGGTAAGAATGAATAACCAATCATTTAAACTTATATTCGCTAAAAATGCAGGTAAAACTATTTTACCATATTTTTCTATTAAGCTGGATATTTTTTCCCATCTTTTCTTTATCATATTTATCTTTCTGCTTTTTTTGTTCTCTAAGATCATGTCAACTATTTTGCTTACTTTATATGAAGGAAGCTTTGAAAGAGCTATTTTATTTGAGCTACAAATTTCACATTTTAAATCTTTTATATTTTTAGCAATTTTTTCTTCAATATATTCATAACAGTTTAAACAAATTAATGTTACTATTTTATTAAAAAGTCTAGTTTTATAAATTTCAACAATTGTTTTATCTTTATCTTTATCAGAAAATTCATGTAACAAATATTTTAGAATTTCATAATTTAATTTAGATATTCCTTTTTACTTATGATTTTAATTTCGTTTAAAGCAATTTTTTTGGCTATCTCTTTAAAACCTTCAAGATCAACATCTTTAAATAAAATTTCTTTGACCGTTTCCTCGAATATTACTGTATTTTTATATTGCCTGATCATTTCCTCAAGGATATGCTTTTCAATATGTATATCTTTCTTTATTATTCCAAATCTTTTTCCTACATGCAAAAATCTGTATTTAACATTATTATCCTTTTCGCTAAATATTTCGTTTATTTTTTCTTCTATGTTAAAATATGGCAAGTTGTTTAATATATTTAAAATTTCATCTACTTTTACTTCCTTTGAAATTATTATAATATGATAAGGATCATTATATATTCTAAAATTTTTATTGTATTCATTTAATATCTTGTAAGATATAACTTTACTTAAAAATCTATTTATTTTGTTTCCATAGCATATGTTTATTATAATGATATTTTTATCATATTCAACAATTATTAAATTTTCATTAGGTAAAATTTCTTCATCTTTTAAAAAATTAATTTCATTTGAAACTTCATCAAGAATATTTTCATCAAGGATCATTCCTTTTTTAAAATTGTTGATAATTCGCATTGTTTCAATACTTGTTTCTTTTGTAACTGGAATTTCTTCACCTATCCAAGAAGGTATTGCTCCGAGCAAATCTTCACTTCTTTTACAATATACTTTTTTTTCCTTTTCATCAATATTAACAATTTCCCATACTTCACCTTTTAAAATAAACTTTAAACCAACTTCACCATATTCTGCTATAAAATTTTCATCTAGCTCTCCTATGAACATTTCATTTTCTTTATCTATTACAATGTATTTTGCTTCTTCAGGTATAAGACTTAAATTATCGAAATAATAGCTAAAAGCTCCGCTTTTTAAAAACAATTCATCCTCTTTTCTTAAAATTATTTTTAAATGATCTGCAATTTTTAAAACCTTTTCAATGTCATCATAATTTAAATCTATATAAGAATATGCTTTATTTATTATATTAATAATATTATCAATTTTTAATCTTTTATATTCTAATAACAATCCAATTATTTGATGAAGTAAAACATCATAAGGTCTATAAGGAATTTCTATTTCTTCATATTTTCCATTTAAAGCATTTTTTATTAAAACATATGATTCAAAATATGTAAAAATGTTTGTTGCAATTATAGACCCTTCAGCTATTCCTTTAACGAAATGACCACTTCTACCAATTCTTTGAACCAATCTAGTAACTTGTCTGGGTGAATTATATTGAATTATATAGTCTATTCTTCCTATATCTATGCCTAATTCTAAAGATGATGTACAAACCAATCCCTTTACTTCTCCACTTTTGATCATGCTTTCAGCCAATATCCTTGTTTCTTTAGATAAAGAACTATGATGAACTAGAACATCTAATCCAATTAATCTTAACCTACTTCCAAGTATTTCTGATTCGCTTCTTGTATTGGTAAAGATCAAAAAGGCTTTTTTATTTTTAACAAGTTCTATTATTTTTCTTATTCTTGAAATAACTTCAGGATATGTTAGAAGATTTTCTGAAATTAATAAATCTTCTTGAATTATTTTTGGATAAGATAATTTAATTTTAATTCTCTTATGAACAGGCACACTTACAATTTTGCATTCTCTTCCATTACCTACAAGAAAATTAGCCGTTTTCTCAGCATTTCCTATTGTTGCAGATAAGCCAATGATTTGAAAATCGTTACATAATAATCTTAATCTTTCCAAAGCTATAGAAAGCTGCGAACCTCTTTTATCTTCAGCTATTTCATGAATTTCATCCACTATTACATATTTAACATCTTTTAATCTTTCCCTCATTATCTTACTAACCAACAAAATTTGTAAGGTTTCAGGAGTCGTTATTAATATATCAGGAGGCATCATAGCCTGTTTCCTTCTTTCACTTTTTGATGTATCAGAATGCCTAACAGCAATTCTTAGATCAAGTTTGCTACACCAATAGGAAATTCGATCAAGCAAATCTCTGTTTAAGGCTCTTAAAGGAGTTATATATAAGAGCTTTATTCCTTTGTTTTTATTTTTAACAATTAAACTTAAAATAGGTAATAGAGCAGCTTCTGTTTTACCCGTTCCTGTAGGAGAAATTAGAAGTAAGTTATAACCTTTTAAAATATAAGGTATTGCTTCTTTTTGAGGTTCAGTAGGCTCATTAAATCCTAGCTCTTTTAATCCTTCCTGTATTCTTTTATCTAATAATTCAAACGTCATCTGTAGCTTCTTTTATAATATCTTCTTCACTTAGATCATACCAATATTCATAGGCATCTGCTACAGCAAAGGGATAAATATCTCGAATATTTAAAACAAATATTTTATCGCATTGATTTTCAAGAAGATCTAAAGCATATTTTGAAGCTGTAGGTGTTGCAATGCTTACATTTTTAGAATATCTTTTGAGCATTTTTAAAGCAACAAGCATCGTATATCCTGAAGCTATACCATCATCTACCAATATTGAATTTTCAGTTTTTTCCAAAATAGTTAATTCCTTTGGTAATATTTCAAATCTTCTTCTTATTTTATTTTTAGTTTCTTCAATACCTTTATTTATGACTTCTTTGCTTAATCTTAAAAATCTTACAAGGCCCTCATTTAACTCAACATCTCCTTCTATGCTAACAGCTCCGTATCCTACTTCAGTATTCCAAGGTAAAACAATCTTAGAAACCAAAGCTATTTTAAATTTTAAATTTAAAATTTTGCATAAAGATTTAGCAACAGGTATTCCTCCCGCAGGTATAGCATAGACTAATTCATTTCCTTGAATATGATCCTTAATAAAATTAGCTAATTTTTTACCTGCATCATGCCTATCTACGAATAAGTTGAATTTATTATACAATTTATAGTCAGTTATAATCATTTGGTATCAACTAAATTAATATCTTTTAAGCTTAAAGCTTTGGTAATTCCAATGAATAATTTATTTTTATCTTTAGCTTTAAAAAATAAAATTAATGAAAGAGTGAAAATAAGTTCTAAAATTAAATACTCTAAAATATTTTCAAAAATTAAGAAATTTAGTTTTCTATACACATAAAATATATAACATTAAATACCAAATAAAAATATGGTAAGAGAACTTATATATGCTTTGCTTGCAACCATTCTCTTTGTTCTTTCTTTTTTGTTTACACTATCAATAATAACAAATACCTCTATAGTTGCTATATTAAACTACAAATTAAGCGAGTTAAGAGAAGTTTCAATGCTTAATATTATAATAGCCACAACAATAGCACTGATTATATCTCTAATTTTTGCTTATTATACTATTCCTAAGATACAAATTAAAGAAGTTGAAAAGTTAGCCGAAGCTACAACAGAATCTTTTAAAAGAATTTCAAATCAAATTATTGTACTTGAAGAAGTTGATAAAAATTTATCAAGAAGGATCAATTTAAATGAAGAAAATAACAAAAAATTGGAAGAAAGAATTGTAGCATTGGAGAGACTTGTATTAGAATTGGCTGAAATAAAAAAGAAAAGCTAATACCAAGGAAGAACGTGAACTTTAACTTTTTCTCCTTTATTTATTTTTCCTTTATCGTTTATAACTATACAATTGAAGTATAAGAAATCTGAAAGTGCGTAATCTCTTTTAACTTCAACATAATATTCATTATCAAAAAACAATCTTCCCAGCAATAATTCTGTTATTCCAGCTTCTCCTTCCATATCTGTTGTTATTTTAGTTTCGATCTCTTTCAAAAATATTTCTTTAAATCCGCTAGCTTTAAGCAAAGCGGGCCTTACAAATTCATAATAGCAAATTAAGGCTGAAATAGGATCATCAGGTAAAACAAAAACAAATTTATTCTCATAAGTACCGAAATATAATGATTCCGCTGGCTTAACATTGACTCCCCAAATTACTCTCTTAACATCAATATTTTCTAAAAAATGTTTTGTATAATTCTTATCCTCTGCAAAAACACTCCCGCATACAATCAAAAAATCTGAATATCGTAATCCATCATCAATTGCATCTCTGAACTTTACTACATTTCCTCTTACTCTAAACCATTTTACCTGAGGAAAACCATCAAGTTTCAATGCTGTAAATAAAGGATACGATATTGGATCCCAAACCAATCCAATTTCCAATTCTTTTCCTGGAGTAATTAGCTCTTCTCCTGCTATTATTAAATAGATTTTAGGTTTTCTGTAAACTCTTATCGAAGCATAACCTACTTTTGCAATCATACTTATTAAGGGAGGAGTTAAAATTTCGCCAGTTTTTGCAATTAGCTGATTCTTTTTTATTTCTTCACCTTTTTCCTTTATATTCTCTCCAAATTTTACAGACTTAAAAACAATTACATGATTTTCCTTTTCCTTTAAGCTTTCCATTGCTACAACTGCATTAGCTCCTTCAGGAACATAGTATCCTGTGTGAACCTTTACTGCTTCATTTTCATTAATTTTAATTTTGAAAAGATCTTCGATTTTTTCGTATCTTATTAATTTTAATTTTTTTGGATTATTCTCGCTACAATTCTTTAAATCTTCGCTTCTTACTGCATAACCATTCACTTTTGAAATTCTAAAAGTAGGAATGTCTTCTTTAGAATAGATATCCATTGCTAAAGCATATCCTAAAGTTTTGAACAAGCTTAATTTTTTTATTGATAAATTATCAGGTATATTTTTTAAAATTATATTTATAGCATCTTTGTAATTAATCATTTTTTATCCTAATTTTTAATTTTAAAAAAATAAAATAATTAATTGTATTTCTAAATTAGGCTTTAATTTCACTATTCCTTAAATTTAGGAATTACTCTAAATTCTTCAGATAATTCTTCAGAAACAAGGAAAGGTATTAGTCCTTTTTCAAGAGCCTTCCTTTCTTCTTCCTCATTTGCTACTCTAACAACGAGATCCTTTTTATCTTCGATTTTTAAATGCTTTAATATGCTATTTAATAATCCCTTTTGATAGTGATAAACAAAAAGATGTCCTTCAAATATTGCAAAAATTGGACTAAAATGTATTGAAATCTTATTATCAACATTCTTCACTATCAACATTCCGCTTTCTATCAGTTTTTCTACAAGTTTTTCCCTAGCTTTTTCTGATAATTCAAATATTTTAGATACTTCTTTAAAAAGATTTGGCATAGAATAACTCATAAGTTCTCTTGAAACATCTAATCTAAACCACCAAACATCATAACTAAATAGAGACCTTCTTCTTGCCACTTTACTTGTTTCTCCAACCAATATATTTCTAACATAAAATAAATTGGGATAATCATAAATAGCATAAGGTTTGGAAAAGTTGCATTCCTCTGATGCTACATATACTTCATCTATTTTTCTTTCATAAACTTTTTTATTATTGAAAATCACTATTTTGTTTAAAGTTTCATCTGGAGAATAATAATCTTTTATTAAAACGCTTGTTCCTTCAAATTTTTTATTTGTTTTACCTAAAATTACATAAAGTTTTGGATTTTATTCATCATAATATATGAACCTAAAAACATTTTCATTAGTAAATATATAAACAGGTTTATTTAACGAAAGAAAATATCCTGCAGCTATCTTTAATCCCTCCCCATAATACCCTCTCATCCAGCATTCTTTATTACTAACTCCAACTAAAAGATCTTGCAATTTTATCCCCCTTTCGTTATCGATTATCCACGTACCAAGAGAATCTTTCATTATTTCTACAAAAGGTCTTTTAAAAGTAAGTTCATGGATAATCGATAATTTTAGGTAAAAAAATTGAAGGATAAGAATAAAGTAATAGAACTGCTACAGAAACAGGAATATAATTTATGGAACTAAGATATAAAAGAGATTGGGAAAAATATCCGATGCTTCCTAAAAGAACTAAACTAATTAATACATTTAATTTAGGAATGTAGAATTCTTTTCTAAAATGCAAGTACAGAAATATAATGAGTGATGCAATTAGGAATCTATAGAACAGCATATCATATACGTTCATTCCATAAATATACACGAATTCTGCAAAAATCGGTAAAAAGCCAAACGATATAGCTGAAATTGAAACTAAAAAGGATCCTCTTAAATTTTTATCCATATTGCTATAGAACGAATTTAAAAGAAAATCTTTTATTTAAAATGTTAATCTATTATAAGAATATTTGCAAAAAATGAAATCACTTAAAATATTTTGTTATGAAGCTTCAACAAATTATGGTTCAGCTTATACCTATTAATATAGGTTTTTAATATATTAATTACATAAATTATTAAATGAAAAAAGTAATAATAATTGGAGGAGGTAAAGTAGGAAGAAAATTAGCCTCATTGTTAATAAATGAAGATTATGAAGTGATTATAATAGAAAAGAATGAAAAAGTTGCTGAGGAATTATCTAAAGAATTAAATGCAACGATTATCTATGGAGATGGGACTTCCGAAAAAGTACTATTAGAATCAGGAATTAAAGAAGCTGAAAGTGTAATAGTTACTACTAGTAGCGATGAAGTTAATCTTTTAGCATCTTTAAAAGCTAAAAAGTTAGGAGTAAAGAGAGTAATAGCGAGAGTTTCAAAGCCAGAAAATTATAGTTGTTTTAGAGATTATGGAATAGAAGCTGTAGATGTTACAACAAACATTGTTCTTTCAATGCATGAGCTTGCAAGATTATCAAGCGGAAATATTTTGCTTTTTTTAGCTAACGGAAAAGGCTACATAGTAAAAGTTATAATTAACGAGAATTCAAAGGTTGTTGGAAGAAGAATAGGTGATTTGGAATATGGGAAAAATATAATTTGGATAGAGAGAAATGAAGAACTTTTGCCTATCAATGAAGAAACTTTTTTAATGCCACATGATGTTGTTATTGCATATGTAAATTCTGAAGAATTAAAGAACATTTTGGATGAATTAAGCTAAATTAATGAAGTTAGAATCGTCTTTACATTATTTAGGAATAATACTACAATTTAATGGCATCATATTAATTTTCCCTACCGTAGTTGCCTTAATATATGATGAAAATTTTGGAATATTTTCCTTAACTGCTTTAATTTCTTTTATCTTAGGTTTTATCTTTAGTAATTTTTTTAAAAAGAAAGAATTGGATACAATCTCAGCTTATTTATTAATCTTCTTAGCATTTATTTTCTTATCAATTCTTGGTTTAATACCTTATCTAATGGCAAATATATTTGAAAAGGACGTTGTTATAAATAGCATATTTGAATCTGTTTCAGGTTATACTACAACTGGTTTAACCTTAATAAGCAACGTCGAATCTTTGCCCAAATCTTTAATATTTTATCGTAGCATTATTCAATGGATTGGAGGAATAAGTATAATATTTCTTTTTTTAGTTTTCTTTAGCACATCAAGGGAAGCAAGAATATTAATAGAAATAAGCGGCTTTGAACAAATAGGCATTTCTCCAAGAGAAACGTTTTTGATCGTTATGCGTCTCTATTTGTTTTACACTTTATTTTTTATACTTTTGCTTTACACAACAGGAATAGATATTTTTATAGCAACGAACTTGGTATTAGCAGGAATATCTACTGGAGGTTTTGTTCCAGTAAACGATTTAAATTCAATTACAAACCTTCCATCAAAATTTATAATAATGCTTATGATGTTTCTTGGTTCAATTAGCTTCTTTATTCATTATAGATTTTGGAGAAAGGAAACATTTATGTTAAAGAAAGTTAAAGAAATTAAAAGAATTTTAAATTATGAATTTATTGGTTTTGTTTATTGGATATTTTTAATATTTTTACTTACATTAATTTATTCTTTAATGTTTAATTTAGATGTTATAAAATATTTATTTAATATTTTAAGTACAATTACAACAACAGGATATTTCTTAGGTAGCTCAAAAGAAATAGGTGAAACAATGAAAGTATCTTTATTAATGTTGATGTTCATAGGCGGTTGCTATTTTTCAACGGCAAGCGGTATAAAATTCCTAAGATTTATAATTTTATTAACATTTGTACCATGGATCATTAAAAGACAAATTTTACCTATTAGAATTGTTTTGCCAATAAAACTAGGAGATAAAACATTAAGCGAAAGAGATTTCGTTTTTTCTTCATTTTTGGTCTTTTTTGGTATCATTTCTATATTTTTGTTTTCTATATTTTTTACATTTTATGGAATTTCCTACGAGAATGCATTGTTTGAGTTAACTTCTGCTTTTACAAATGCTGGTCTCACTTCTGGTATTATAAATGTTGATACGCCTTCAGCTTTAAAATTAATTCTAATCTTTCAAATGATAATAGGAAGAATTGAAGTAATACCTTTTTTAGTTGTAATATTTGAAATATATAGATGGATAACCACAAAAGTAAAATGAATAACAGATGTATTAACTTCCCAAGAATTTTCTACGAGACTACAAAATTTGCCTAATTCTTAATTTTTAAATCAAAACACACTTTAAATTTATCATTTTAAAATATTTTATTAATCTTATCTTTGATATGAAGCTACAGTATAAAGACCTCTTTTTTGTGCTTCTTCAGCCGCATCAGGATAAATAACATAACCAAACAAAATTCCTACCATTTTCGTAGGAATAACTTTTTTAATTTTATCTATCTTCTCACTGAAATCTTTAACATCGCTTCTATGTATTCTAGATTTTGATTCAACTAATACGATTATTTTCTCGTTATTCAACACTCCTTCTGCATATAGGTTAACTTCGATCATTTCATTATCTATGAAAAAGAATTTCCTTTCAAATTCATTTACTTTAATTCCTAAATGTCTTTCAATCCATGAAGGTAATACAACTCTACCTATGTCTTCTAAACCAAAACCTATAGTTTCTCCCAAACCTGCAACTGTTTCACTTAAATTTTTAACAGAACGAGTTAATGTGATCACGGCTTCTTCTAGTTTTGTTATCCTTTCGTCAAATCTTTTATTGACTTCTATTAAAGTAGCTACAGCATCTTCTAATTTTGTTACTCTTTCATCTAACCTCTTAGTAATTTCTACCAAATTAGCTACTGTAGTTTCTAATTTTGCTACCGCATTCTCTAATCTTGTAATTCTTTCTTCAGCCTTTCTATTAGCCTCCACTAAATTGGCTACTGCTATTTCCAGTTTTGTAATTCTTTCCTCTGCTTTTTTATGTGCTTCTATTAGCTCATTGACTCTTTCAGATAATTCTCTTACTGAAACGGTTAGCTCGTTGACAGATTTAGCTAATTTTTCATATTCTTCTCTAGTTACTTTTATTTCCTTGACTCTCTCATCTATAATTTTTAAAATTAATTCGTATAATTCAGGAGTTAAAGATGAATTCCCCACCTTTACAAAAAATTTATGAAAACATCTATTTATAAGCTTTTTGTTTTTGATTTTATTATTTCCCCGTCCACAAATATAAGGAGTTTAATAAATTAAATATAAAAATAGCATAATGTTTTATTGTGTGTTTTACGAAAAATAAAAATTACTTTAAATACAAATAAAAGCTTCCTTAAAATTACCACATTAAAAAAAATAAATTTAATTAAAAAAATTAAATTGAATAACTATCCTAGATATTCTATAAATGCTCTCCAGAGTGGAAATATTCCTGTTGGTGTAGTAGCATCTATTACTTTTACTATTTTAATTTCTGGTAAAGCAGTAGCATCTAAAATTATTATTTTATTGTGGTCCCATGCTGAAACTACAACATACTTTCTATCATAGCTATATTCAGGATGAACTATTCTTCCAGGTTTATCCAAACCCAAATCTTTCCATGTAATTACTTTAACAACAGGTTCTGAGCCAAACTTTCCTTTCGCTACCATTTCTCTGTCTACAATGAATAAGGTTCCATTGTGCTTACCAAATACTATATCAAACCAGATATATTTTACATTAGGATTACCGATCGGAATTGGTGAAGAGAATAAGCCTCCTCCTGCACTTACATCTATTCCTGAAGGCCATATGTAGCCTGCTAATTCTAAAGTATTTATGTTTATTACGGTAATATTAGCAACACTTATTGAATTTGCATACCATAATCCATATTTAAAATCAGGTGTTCCTTGACCAGGATGCGGTATCTTAGGAGTTTTAATTACTTTGACAATTTCCATCTATTCAACATCAATTATTGTATAAGTATTATCTACTTGTGAAGTTACAGCAATATATCTTTCATCTTCTGCTAAAGCATTAAGTTCATGCAAGATTCTTCCAGTTTTGAATGTTTTAACTATTTTAAATGGAGGTTTTTGTTCAATAAACCATGTTTCTCCTACTTCTTTTAAGTTTATAGCAAAAAGCTTATACTTATTAATACCATATACATTTGCAACCCTTGATTTTATTGAATTTCCATCATAATCGATACCGTATGCTAAAATTATCTTCAATGGAGCCAATGTTTCTGCATCAAGGATTACAGCAGAAGCAGGCTCATAATTTCCTGCTAGCAAATATTTTCCATCATAGGATAATGCCAATCCTCTTGAATCAACACCAACTCTTACTTGCCTAACCATTTGTAATGAATATGTATCTATTTTTGATACATAGCCATCTCTAGAAATTGAATATATCCATCTTTTGTTAGGATGCAGTTCAACAACATGTACCTTATCTCCAACTCCAACAATATCGCCTAAATCTTCTAAGGTTTTTGTATTTATTATTTTTATCGCTCCTTTAGGATATTCTCTTTGGACAATAGCCATCAAATATGGATAATCTTCGATTTTTTATTTTTTAGGTTCCTTTGGAAGATCCTCTTCTTTAACATAAACTTTAAGTGTGTAATTTACGAATTTTATATCTAAGTAATCTTCTGCTCTTACTATTTTACCAGCTACTTTTGGATTAACTATAAATTTTCCTTTCATTGCAGCATGCTGAGAACCACAATATACTGCACATTCAAATATAAATTCTCCTACATAAGATGCGACAAATTCAATTGTATATTTCTTTCCAACTTCAAGATTAACGTTAATATTATAAGGTGGACCTATAGTAAAAGTATGGACTGCAAATCCTGGTTCTAAATTTGCGGTAACTTCTGTTATGTGAATAATTACTTTTGTTCCTTCAGTAACATTAATTATCGAAGGATCATAACCGAATTGAAAAACTCTCATGTTAATTTCTTTTGTAGGAATTGCTTCTGCCGGTGGAGGAGTTACAAAAACAGAATATCCTATTATTATTCCGATTATTAATCCTACGATGCCCGTTACAATACTAGTAATAGTAATGCCTTTAGCTATACTTCTTATATATTTTATATGAATTTTTTACTATTAATATCCTTATTAACATTTATTTTTACTTGCCCAACAGATTTTTTTTACATTTAATCATATAATTTTATATTAATTTTTATAGTTAAAAATATGTTTAAATAATTTTTAATAATTTTATTTATAATTAGATAAAGTAGTATTTGAAAATAAATTATTTAGAAATCCGAAATTATGTTAAGATTAGATTTTTTTAAATTTATTATTTAAAAAATTAAAAATACATAATTAAAGACAAAAATAAAAATAAATAATTTAAAGCTTATTATTTGTTATGAAAATAGCAGATCTTCATGAAGATATTGCATATGCATCTAAAACAGGAGGTTTCCAGCCTGAATACAATAAAAATTTAATTCTTAACTTTGAAGAAGATATTAAGGGAAGACATGCAGATATTCCCAAGTATATCAAAGGAAATGTTTGTCTTGTATTCGGAGCGATATTTCCAGCTCTAAATACTTTTAGTGAAATTGAATCCAAAAGACTAGATGAGCTTTACGGTGATTGGAAAATACCTTTAGTACCCCATATTAGTAATTTTGAAGAAATTATAGATCAGGTGTTAATTTATAGGCATCTTATAAAAAGGTATAAAGATAAGCTTATGTTAATAAATAAGCAAAAAGACGTTGAAGTTCTTAATAAAAATGGAAAAATAGGAATTTTGATCAGCCTTGAAGGTCTTGATGCTTTGAAAAAATCTGAAGACGTTGAAATTCTGTATCTTTTAGGTATAAGAAGTGTAGCATTAACATGGAATTACGATAACAAGTTTGCTTCATCTTGTACATCTAAAAAAGACTATGGTTTAACTAAAGCAGGTGAAGATTTAATTGAAATTTGCAACGATTTAGGAATAATTGTTGATGTTTCACATTCAAGCAAAAATTCAGCATTGGAAGCTACAAACGTTTCTAAACTTCCTATAATAGCAAGTCATTCAAATTATTATAAGATAAAAAATCATAATAGAAATTTAGATGATGAAGTTTTGGAAGGAATAAAGAGAACAAAGGGAGTCATAGGATTTACTTTCATAACTTCAACAATAGGAGAAAAAGCAGATGTAAATGAGCTTTCTAAACATATAATTGCTGTATGGGAAAAGTTTGGTTCAGATATTTTAGCTTTAGGAACAGATTTCTTTGGAATAAGTAAAACTCCTGAAGGTCTTGAAGATGTTTCTAAAATTTCAAGCTTAATCGAAAATCTTAAAAATAAAGGCTTAAGTGATAATGATATTGAGAAACTTTGCTGGAAAAATGTTTATAGAGTATTATCAGAACATGAAAGAAGATGGAAAGAAGAAATTTGATGCTTTTTAATTCAAATAAATTGTTAGGAATTTCTTAATATGTGATTATTTTATAAAAAGATATTTAACATAATGCATTTTTATAATTTAAAACATATTTAGATTATGGAACTATGTCTAAAACATTTTATTAACGGAGATTTTGTCGATTCTCTAGATAATAAAAGATTTGAATTCTTAAATCCTGCAAATAACGAAGTCTTAGGAACAATACCTATAGGTTGCAAAGAAGATGTTGATAAAGCAGTAAAGGCTGCAAAAAAAGCCTTTGAAGTTTGGAGCAACACTTCCGCTTCAAAAAGATCTGATATACTGCATGAAGTAGCAAGGTTAATTAGAAAAAACAAAGAAGAATTAACTAGGCTGGAAACATTGAATACTGGAATACCGATAACACAAGTAAGAGCACAAATTGAAAGAGCAGCAGAAAACTTTGATTTCTTTGCAGACATGATAACAAAACTGAGCGATGAGGTATTTTTTGATGATACAAATAACTTTGTAAATTACGTAATAAGAACTCCGATAGGTGTTGCTGGATTAATAACTCCTTGGAATACTCCTTTAATGCTTGAAACATGGAAAATTGCTCCTTGTTTAGCAGCAGGTGATACTTGTGTTCTTAAACCTGCAGAATGGACTCCTTTAAGTGCAAATAAACTAGCAGAAATAATTCAAGATGCAGGAGTTCCTCCTGGTGCATTTAATATCGTTCACGGAATAGGAGAAATAAGCGGTGCGTCTCTTGTAGCCCATCCAGATGTGAGATTAATATCTTTTACAGGTGAAACTACAACAGGAATGGAAATAATGAGAAATGGTGCTTCTACTCTTAAAAGATTTTCTATGGAATTGGGAGGAAAGAATCCAGCTATTGTATTTTCAGATGCAGATCTAGAAAAAGCTTTAGATGCTGTTATTTTTATGGCTTATTCTTTAAATGGTGAAAGATGCACTTCAAATTCAAGAGTTTTAATAGAAGAATCAATATATGAAAAATTCTTAGAAATGCTTCATGAAAGAGTTAAAAAAATTAGAATAGGAGATCCATTTGATGAGAAAACAGAGCTTGGTCCTTTGGTAAGACCTGAACATTGGAAAAGAGTAAAAGATTATATTGATATAGGAATAAGAGAAGGAGCAAAGCTTATTTATGGAGGAGATAGACCTGCTGGATTTGAAAAAGGAAATTATTTAATGCCTACATTATTTGCAGATGGAAGAAGAGACATGAGAATATTTAAGGAAGAAATATTTGGTCCTGTTCTATTAGCTGTGAAATTTAAAAATGAAGAAGAAGCAGTTTCCTTAGCAAATGATGTAATTTATGGACTTACAGCATATATATGGACAAAGGATATACAAAGGGCGAACAGGTTGGCTAAGAAAATTGAAAGCGGAATGGCATGGATAAATTCACATAATGTAAGAGACCTAAGGACACCTTTTGGTGGAGCTAAATATAGTGGCATAGGAAGAGAGGGTGGCAAATATAGCTTTGATTTTTACATGGAATATAAAACAGTTCAAATAGCCTTAGGTACACATAAAATACCTACTTTTGGAAAATATTAAATTTAATATTTGTATAAATAAAAATATTTTTTAATATAAAAAACTATTTCTATATTAGAATGGGAGTTAGAAATGGAAGAAGGTTTTTAGAGGAAATGGATAATAAGAAAAGAGAAATATGGTATGGAAATGAAAAAATCACTTATAATATAACTAAACATCCTGCATTTAAAGGTGTGGCTCAAACTTTAGCTAGACTTTATGATTTACAATGCGATCCTGAACTTATTGATATTATGACTTATGTTTCTCCTACAAGTGGAGAAAGAGTTAGCATGAGTTTCTTGCAACCTAAAACAAAAGAAGATTTGGAAAAAAGAACTAGAATGATGAAGATTTGGGCAGATCATAGCTTTGGTTTACTTGGAAGAACAGGGGATTATTTAAATAGTGCATTAGTTGCGTTGGCTGCTGCAGCAGAATTCTTTGGAAATAATGGAAAAGTAAATTTCGCTGAAAATATAAGAAAATATTATGAATATGTAAGGGAAAACGATTTATTATTAACACATACTTTAATTAATCCTCAAGTTAATCGGGCAATAACAGGTCCTTCAAAACTTCCAGATCCTTATATTGCTGCAAGAGTTGTTGAAAAGAATTCTGAAGGTATTATTATTAGAGGAGCTAGAATGCTTGCAACTCTTCCTTTAGCTGATGAAATACTTGTATTTCCTTCAACAGTTTTAAAATCAGGTCAAGATGATGCTCCTTATGCTTTAGCTTTCGCTTTACCTGTTGATACACCTGGATTAAGGTTTATTTGTAGAGAAAGCTTTGCACATAATTCAGTTTTTGACCATCCTTTAGCTTCAAGATTTGATGAACAAGATGCTGTTGTAGTTTTCGATGATGTTTTCGTTCCATGGGAAAGAGTATTTATTTTTGAAGATCCTGAAAAATGTAACAGATATGCTGAAGAAACAAGTGCTGTAATATTTATGGCTCATCAAGCATTGGTTAGAGAAATATCAAAATGTGAATTTGTTGTAGGATTAGCTACATTGCTGGCTGAAACAATAGGAATTGATCAATATCTTCATGTTCAGGAAAAAATAGCAGAGTTAATAATGTTGACTGAAAGTATGAGAGCTTTTTTAGTAGCAAGTGAAGCAAGTGCTAAAATGAATAAATGGGGCTTATTAACTCCAGACCATACATTTTTGCATGCAGCAAGAAATCTTTGGCCAAGGGTTGCACATAAATTGAATCTTGTCATTAGGCAACTAGGAGCAAGCGGCTTAATGGCAATTCCTCCATTTGAAATTATGAATTCAGAAATGAGACCATATATTGATAAATATTACCAAGCAAAATTGGCTAATGCAGAAGATAGAATAAAATTATTCAAATTAGCATGGGATTTTGTAGGAAGCGCTTTTGGAAGTAGACAAGATCTTTACGAATATTTCTTCTTTGGAGATCCTATAAGAGTGGCTTCAAACTTTTATAATTGGTATACAAGAAAAGAAGAGTTTAAAAATAGAGTTAAAAACTTTTTAGCTGAGATAAAATGAGCTTCGATATAATAAGAGCTGGGCATTTGGAATTACTAGTAACAGATTTAAACAAAGCATATGATTTTTACGTTGAAACATTAGGCTTTAAACTAGTTTATGAAGATAGCGAACATCTTTATTTAAGAGGTTATGAAGAAAGAGATCACCATTCACTTTGTTTAACAAAGCATCATAAAGTAGCTGTTCATCATATAGCTTTTAAAGTAAAAAGTTTTGAAGATTTAAAGGCTTTAGAGGAATTTTTCTTAAAAAAGAATATCGAAGTTATTTGGATTGAAAAGAATCATGAATTAGGAATGGGTAAAGCAATAAGAATTCAAGATCCCTTTGGATTTCCTGTTGAATTCTATTATGAAATGGAAAAATCCAAATGGTCTTTACAAAACTATCATGAATATAAAGGAGCGAAAGTATTAAGAATAGATCATTTTAACATTCATACTTATAATGTTGAATTAACCTACGAATGGTATAAAAGTTTAGGTTTCTATGTCTCAGAAATAACAGAAACTGAAGATGAGCCTCCAAAGCTATGGGCAATTTGGCTTAGAAGAAAACCTACTACACATGATATAGCTTTAACAAACGGATACGGTCCAAGACTTCATCATTTTGCTTTTTATGTTCCAGATAGATTAACAATCTTAGATGTTGCAGATATCTTAGCTTCAAAATTTTACATCAAAAACATGGAACGCGGGCCAGGAAGACATGGAATTACAAATGCTTTCTTCTTTTATTTAAGGGATCCTGATGGTCATAGAATAGAATTATACCATGGAGATTATCCAATTTACGATCCTGATTGGGAACCAATAGTTTGGAAATTCCACGATCCTAAAAGACAAACATTATGGGGTGTTCCTGCACCTAGAAGCTGGTTTGAAGAATCTTCTCCTGTAATTAATTTGAAAACAGGTGAATTGATGCCTTTAATTCAGCCAACTTTGCCTGATAAGCCAAAATATTTACTAGTAACTCATTAATACCACCAATCTTCAACTAACTGGAATTTTTCTGGAGTAATAATTGTAGTGTACTGTTGATTATAATAAACTAAGGGATTTTTATCATTTAATTTCTTTACATTAATAACTTCTCCTAAAATTATTGAATGGTCTCCTCCATCATAAACTTTATATCTTTTACATTCGATAACTGCTCTTGCTCCTTTAATTACAGGACATCCTGTTTTTTCAAAATAATATCCTGCAGCTTCAAATCTATTTTCAACTTGAACTCTTCCTGCAAAAATATCAGAAACAATTTTTTGATCTTCAGCTAAAAAATTCACAGCAAAGAAATCAGAGTTTATTAATATATCATGGATTTTTGAAGATTTTGAAATTGAAATCATTATTAAAGGAGGCTTCATGGATATGCTAGTAAAAGCACTAACTGTTATGCCATGAAATTCATTGTCTTTTCTTGTAGTTACTACAGTAACTCCTTGTGGAAAAATTCTCATCACTTTCCTTAGATCTTCCTTTATGTTAGGTTCCATTTTCTTCAATAATTTTATTTATTAAAACTCCTATTTTTTCTATACTTATTTCTATCAAATCTCCAGGTTTTAAAGGATGTATTCCCTTTGGTGTTCCTGTAAGTATTAAATCTCCAGGATAAAGAGTCATAAAAGAACTAAGGAAGGAAATTATTTTTGGTATAGAATGAATAAATGAAGAGGTATTCCCTTTTTGCTTTATTTCTCCATTTACTTTTGTAATTATTTCAAGTTTAATCTCATCACCAATCTCATCACTCGTTACAATGTATGGACCTAATGGCAAAAATGTATCAAAGCCCTTTGCTTTTATAGGAGGTCTAAATGTGCTGGTTATATAATCCCTTGCAGTAACATCATTAGCTATAGTATAACCTAGAACATATTCCAACGCATTCTTTTCACTAACATTTTTACATTTTGAACCTATAACTACAGTAAGTTCTCCTTCGCTATGGACAAATTTTGCTCCTTTAGGATAAATTATGTTTTCTAAATGACCAATAAGGGTATTTGGAGGCTTTAAAAATATAATAGGTTCATCGCTTACACTTAATCCCAGCTCATCTGCATGTTCCTTGAAATTTAAAGCCAATGCTATTATTTTACTAGGTTCACAAGGAGGAAGCCATTTTGCACTCTTTATTTTTATAGCTCCTTCATTTGTAATTAGATAATCTCCTTCTAAAATTCCAGAATATATCTTTTCACCAACTTTTAATCTAGCTATTTTCATATGTTAAAATATAGTTTTAAAACTTCAATAAGTTTAGCTTTTTTATCCTCTGATAAAGGAACCAAAGGAGGTCTAAATATTGGTTTAATCATTCCCAATATGCCCATAGCTATCTTTAAAGGAATTGGATTTGTATCTATAAACAAAACTTCATTTATAGGCAACAATTTATAGTGAAGCTTTCTTGCTTCTTCCCATTTTCCTTCTTTAGCTAATTCATAAAGTTTAGCTAATTCTTTTGGAAGCAAATTTGCCGTTGCGCTCAAATATCCTGCTCCTCCTATTGCTAACAAAGGATAGCATAGACTTTCTACTCCAGAATATACTAAAAAATCTTCTCCACATTCAAGAATATCTTTGCTCATTTGATCAAAGTTAGGATTTGCTTCTTTTACTCCAATTATATTTTTGCATTTCTCCTTTAGCTTTTTCAAAGTCTTAGGTTCAATATTTGTTCCAGTTCTTGCTGGAATATTATAAATTATTATTGGTAAAGAGACACTTTCTGAAACTTTCTTAAAATACTCAAAAATTCCTTCCTGATTTGGTCTTGAATAGTATGGCACGGCAATTAACAATGCATCACAGCCAATTTTCTCAGCTTCTTTGCTTAAAGCTATTGTTTCATTTAAATTGGATGAACCTGTACTTGCCACAACAGGAACTTTTCCTGAGGCTTCCTGAATAGCAACCTCGAATAACTTCACTTTTTCTTCGTAGCTTAATAAAGTCATTTCTCCTGTACTTCCTGCTACTGATATTCCATGACTTCCGTTTTCTATTTGCCAGTTTATCAATTTTCTAAAAGTTACAAAATCTATGCTTAGATCTTCATTATACGGTGTTACCAGTGGAACAATTGAGCCCTTTAATCTTTCCATAATTTAAAAAATATTACAAAAATAATATGTTTTTAGCAAATATATCACTTACCCATCAATTCCTTTAAATCAAATTCTAAGAAAATGAAACCTTCACGCTTGCTAAAATCATATTCCTTGTTATTCAAAAATGCTCTTTCAATATTAATTTTATTTAAAATTTTTACTTCTATTTTATTAAAAGAAGGCTCAAATTTATCATTTAAAATATTTGTATTTATTTTTAATTTATTCTTTTCTTTTTTAATGTTTAATTCAATTTCAAAGAATTCTCCTTTTTTATAATTGAATGTTATTCCATCATCATCATGAATTTTTACATTAACATTTTTTGTTAAGAATGTTTCAATTGTTATTTTATCCCAAGGTTCTTCGGCACTTTCTTTTACATTCGTTGTAATTATAGCTGAATTTTCTTTAAGAAATACAGGTATTGTTTTAAGGTCAGCCTCAACAAAATTCCATCCTTTTATATATATTTTTCCATTCCAAAAATTTAGCCATTTACTTTCTGGCAAATAAACAGCTCTTGCTTTGCTTCCTGGATTTAATATAGGAGCAACAAGCAAAGAATCTCCCAACATGAATTCATCATCGATATCATAACAGTTTTCATCAAAAGGAAATTCTAAACAAAGAGGTCTAATTATAGGTAAACCTTCTCTATAAGAATCTACAAACAGCTTATATAAATAAGGAAGCAGTTTGTATCTAAGATTGATAGCCTCTTTGATCATTGATTCAACTTCCTCTCCGAAAACCCATGGTTCCTTTCTCCTCGAGTTTATATCACTATGATTTCTGAATAAGGGATAAAATGCACCGAGCTGAAACCATCTAATAAGTAGCTCAGGATCAGCATCATCAGAAAATCCTCCTATATCTGCTCCTACAAAAGGAATTCCCGACAATCCCAAGCTAAGCAATTGAGGGACACTGATTTCCATATGAGACCAATCAGCTTGATTATCTCCTGTCCATACTGCTGCATATCCTTGTATTCCTATAAAACCTGATCTTGATAAAATGAATGACCTTTTGTTTGAATTAGACTTTATAAATCCTTCGTAAGTAGAGATGACTTGAAATAATGGATAAGCGTTGTGCACCTCATCGTGATGTATCTTACTTCCATTGAGATTATGGAAGGCATCGATCTTTACGTATCCAATATTCTTATTGATCAGATTCGTAGAAAATTTGGAAACAAAGGAAAATAAGCTCAATTCGTTATTCAGAACCTTTTCAAATTCTTTTTCCATATCTTTATTTAATATTAGAAATATTGAAGGTTCATTCATATCAAGCCATATTCCATCTATTCCTTGATTCAGCCATTCAGATATAAAGTATGACCATAGCTTCCTAACTTTTTCGTTTAAAAAATCAGGAAAGGCACATATTCCAGGCCAAACGATGCCCAAGAATGTCTCATTATTCGAATATTTGATGAATCCGTCTATTTCCTTTAGCTTATCATATACAGCATAGCCTTTAGAAGCCTTAATTCCTACGTTAACTATTGTAACAAGCTTGATTTTCAAATCCTTTAGTTTTTCGATCATTTCCTTCGGATTAGGAAATCTTTTTGAATCCCATGTAAAGTTTTTAAACTCATTCATATGATGAATATCTAGATAGATTGCATCGCACGGGATTTTTCTTTTTCTAAATTCACTGGCTATCTCCAGTACTTCATTCTGATCCATGTAGCTATATCTACTTTGATGATAACCAAGAGCCCATTTAGGTGGCAGAAAAGGCTTCCCTGTCATTTCTGAGTAACATCTTAAAATTTCCTTCAAATTTTTTCCTGCTATTAGATAAATTCTCGCATAATCTGACTTTATCTTAATGAATACCTCATTTAGATTTCTTACACCAGTATCAATGTAAATGTATCCTGCGTAATCTATTAGAATACCTAAGAACTTTTTAGGATTAGCTAAAATATAGAAAGGTATTGATAAATATGTCGGATCTCCTGAAGGTAAATGAATTTGCTGATCAACATTCCACATATGAAATCTTTTGTATCTTCTATTAAGCCTTGCATATTTTTCTCCCAATCCATAAATTCTATCATTTTCTTCGACATCATGAAAGATCTCTATATGATCTTTAATAAAAACTTTAAAATTTATTTTATATTCTTTATTCCATATTATTTTTATTTCATTTTCTTTTATATTATAGTCCCATAAATTTGTTTCTTTTTTAATTTCTTTTACAAATGATAAACTTTCTTTTTCATTTATTATTATTTTTAAAATATTGTCATTTAAAGGAACTATTTTAATCATTATCTTAATTTTCAAAAAGAGAAATTTATCCTTTTCTAGCTAAAAAATAAATTTATGGAAAACAATTTCTAAGGTGATGAAGATCATCCAAATTAATAGACCTAAGGAATGTGAATTATGTGGCCATCAATCAATTTATTTATCTAAAGCTATAGGTGTATGTAAGTATTGCTTAAGGGAAAGAAGCGATGAAGCTTTAAAAATTGCCCTTGAAAATCATGCAAAAGCAAGAAAGCTTTTTAATCTTCCTCCCTTTCCTCCAAGAAGCCAAAAGGGAATAAAATGTAATTTATGTGCAGCTGAATGTATGATGGATAATGGCGAATTTGGCTATTGCGGTATAAGATTTAACAATAATGGAAAAATGGGAAGCTTAGCAACAAACGATCAAGCTCTTTTATATTATTATCTTGATCCCCATGTTACAAATTGCTGCAATGCTTACTTTTGTCCTGCAGGAACTGGAATCGGTTATCCCGAATATTCCTATTGTAAAGGTCCTGAATATGGATATTACAATTTAGCTTTATTTTTTTACGGCTGCTCATTCAATTGCTTATTTTGCCAAAATTGGAATCACAAAGTTTTAAGTGAAGCAAGGCTAGTTCATGTAAATGAAATTGTAAATTTAACCTTGAAAAATGAAAAAATTTCTTGCTGGTGCTGGTTTGGAGGTAGTGCTGAACCTCAATTACCTTATGCTATAAATGCATCAAGAAAAATACTCGAATTAAAGCCTCCAAAAAGAATTGTTAGAATTTGTTTTGAATGGAATGGTGATGGAAATAAAGGACTTGTTAAAATTGCAGGTGAATTAGCATATAAAAGCGGTGGAAACGTAAAATTTGATCTAAAGGCTTTTAACAATGCTATTCATTTGGCTTTAACAGGCATGGATAACAAAAGAGTATTGGAAAATTTTGAATTAATTTACAGAGAATATTTTGAAAAAAGAAAAGGTGTTCCAGTATTAGGAGCAACAACTTTATTGGTTCCTCATTATATTGATGCTGAAGAAGTTGAACAAATAGCCAAATTCATAGCTAGTCTAGATGATGAAATACCATATAATCTTTTAATTTTCCATCCAGATTTTATGATGAATGATATTCCAGTAACTCCAAGAAAACAAATTGAAGAATGTTATAATGCCGCTAAGAAATATCTTAAATTTGTTAATATAAGCAATATGCATTTAATAGGCTGTTCTTATTCATGTTTATCTTGGGGTTTAAAGGAAACTCCTGTTAAAATTTCTTTATAACTTTTTCAATAAAGTTATAAAAAGCAAACAATTAGCAAAAACTTCTTTCTCGTTTAATAAATCTTATATTTATCCTTCAAAATTTGAATCTCCTCGTCGCTTAGCTTTATATTACTCATCAATTTTTTGATCACAGTAGTAAGAAATTCATAGTCGTTATCCAGCAGTCCTTTACCTTGGCATTTATTACACGTTAACCATCCTGAGCCTAACTTTACTTCTTGTTTACTAACAGCTTTTAATAATGAAGGAACTGTATAAAATGAAGTTGCTCCTTGACCTCCGCAAGCTAAACAAACATAATAAGTATAATCGATCCTATCCATATAATATCCTTTTCCTTCACAATTTCTACAAAGAATTTTTCCTGAACCATTACATAAATCACAAACCATACTAAACTTAAATAAATAAAAATTATTATAAATTTATGGCTAAATATGAATTGAAAAAGAAATGTAGCTTAGTAGATTTGATAAATGAAGGTTATTATGATCCTGAAACTAGAACTGTAAAAGTAATTAAAGGTTATGAGCTTCATACAGTTAATTGGCAAGTTGAAGGAGCTTTAAGAATGCTTTTTAATGATTTGGATGAAAGTGTAGCAAAGGATCCCAAAAATTTAATTGTTTACGGTGGAACTGGGAAAGCTGCTAGAAGTTGGGAAGATTTTGAAATAATTGTTGAAGCTTTATTAAATTTAGAAGAAGACGAAACTCTTTTAATTCAAAGTGGAAGAGCAGTTGGAATATTTAAAACACATAAAAATGCTCCAAGATTAATATTTGCCAATGCTTTAATTGTTCCAAAATGGGCTAATTGGGAATATTTTAGAGAGCTTGAAGCCAAAGGCTTAACAATGTTTGGTCAAATGACTGCAGGATGCTGGAATTACATTGGAACACAAGGAATATTACAAGGAACTTATGAAACATTTGCTGCAGTAGCAAATAAGCATTTCAATGGTAGCTTAGAAGGAAAGCTTGTTTTAACTGCAGGTTTAGGAGAAATGGGAGGAGCTCAGCCACTAGCTGTAACAATGAATGGAGGAGTTTTGTTAGCTGTAGAAGTTGATAAAAGAATGATCCAAAGAAGAATTGAATTGGGTCAGCTTGATACGTGGACTGATAATCTAGATTCTGCTATAGATATGGCTTTAAAATATAAAGAAAAAAATGAACCTAAAAGTATAGCTATTCTTGGAAATGCTGCAGAAATTTATCCTAAGTTATTAAAAATGGGAATAATTCCTGATGTTGTTACAGATCAAACACCAGCTCATGATCCTTTAAGCTATATTCCTTTGGGAATGGATTTGGATGAAGCAGAAGAATTAAGGAAAAAAGATCCTAAGGAATATGAAAGAAGATCTATGGAAAGCATGAAAATACAAGTTCAAGCAATTGTAGAAATGAAAAGAAAAGGAGCAATAGCATTTGAATATGGTAATAATATTAGAAGAATGGCTTATGATGCTGGATTTAAAGATGCCTTTGAATATCCAGGATTCATTCATGCTTATATTAGACCTATGTTTGAAGAAGGAAGAGGGCCATTCAGATGGGTTTCTTTAATAGGAGAAGCTAAAGATATATGGAAAATTGATGAATTCATAATTAGCGAGTTTAGCTATAATAAATCCCTTGTAAGATGGATAGAAAAAGCTAAAAAATATGTTAAATTCCAAGGATTGCCTGCAAGAGTATGCTGGCTTGGATATGGAGAAAGGTCAAAATTTGGTTTAGCTATTAATTCAATGGTAAGAAAAGGTGAACTAGGACCAATTTGGGTAGGAAGAGACCATTTGGATTCAGGAAGCGTTGCTTCTCCTTATAGAGAAACAGAAGGAATGAAGGACGGAAGTGATGCTATAGCTGACTGGCCAATATTAAATGCTATATTAAATGCAGTTGCAGGTGCTACATGGGTTGCAGTTCATCATGGAGGAGGAGTTGGAATAGGATATAGCATTCATGCAGGCGTAAGCGTTGTCTTAGATGGATCTTTAGAAATGGATGAAAGAGCAGAAAGGGTATTTACTACAGATCCTGGACTGGGAATTGTTAGACATGCAATAGCTGGATATGAAAAAGCTAGGAAAGTAGCAAAAGAAAAAGGAATTAAAATACCTTATTTAGATTATAAAAAAGAAAAAATATAAATTAAAAAGAGAAAGAATAGTTGATGAAAAGTAAAAAATTAATTTTCGCAATTTTAATCATTTTCTTATTTTCATTGGGCTTATTTATTCAAGGACAAGACTATGATGTTGAAATACAAGCTACATGGGGAAGTTCTGGAAATGAGTTTGCTTATAGCTTAGCAGTAACTTCAAATAACTTATTCTTAGCAGGTTATACTAATAGCTTTGCTAACGTAGGAGCATTTTTAGCAAAATTTACCTTAAGTCCTTTTAATGTTGTATGGAGTAAGGGAATTCAAATTCCAAGTAGCGCTTTTTATGATGTAGTAATAGATAGTATTAATGTTTACGCTGTAGGCTATGCTGAAGTTTATGGGAACGATAGACCTGTAATAATAACGCTCGATCAAGCTAATGGAAACCTTGTATGGGCTCGGTACCTACGTTATGATGTTTTTGGTCCACAATCAGGTAAAGCATTCTCAATAACAACTTTAGGATCTTATTTCTGTTTATCTGGTTTTATACGAGAAGTTTTAAGTTCAAGAGGTGGGGGGATATTTGCTTGTTTTGATACTTACGGTAATCTAATTACTAGTTATTCTAGATTTTTTTCAATTACTGGTTATGGTGTAACCTTTTATCCTTACGGAATTGCATCTTATTCTTATAATTTATATTTAGCAGGAACCACTAGTAGTACATCTATGAGAGGTTTTATAGCAAAATATGACGGCACATCTTTACTTGTAAAAAAAACCCCTGATTCTGCTTTACAAAATATAACATCTATAGCAGTTGATAATTCAGGAAACTTATATATTACAGGTCAATATTCAAATTCTATTCTCTTAGCCAAATTTGATTCAAATTTAAATGTTAATTATACAAAAACAATACAAATAACTGGTAATGAGATAGGTTATTCTATTGCTTTAGATTCATCTAACAACATTTACATTGGTGGAAGAAAAAGTACCCAACCTGATCAAGCTATTTTAGTCAAACTTGATAATAATGGAAATATAATTTGGTGCAAATCATGGGGTGGAGCTGGTGGAGAAGGTATTTTTAAAATAAGAGTGGATAGCAACAATGAAGTTCATGCAGCAGGATTTTCCGAAGATATTAATAGGCCTTTAAATAACATTGTATGTAGTGTAAGCACAATATCTGTAAGCTTTAGTCCAAGTCCATATAGCATAGTTACTGCTACTCTTACACCCGATGTATATAACTTTTCAATTGTATTTATATCTGGCAATTTGAATAATCCTCAAAGCAACGAAGCATTATATCTAAAAATTTCTCCTGTAGTTACAACAACTGTAACAACAACCACAACAACGACTAGAACTGTAACAACTACTCCAACAACGACTACTACAAGAACATTAACAAGTACAACAACCACAACAACCACCACAACAGCTACATCAACAATTACTAGCACAACTACATTAACGACTACAAGAACCAATACGATAGCTGGTACAACTGTTACAGTAACTGCATGTTCTCCTATATTATTAAGAGTAAATGAGATAGAAAAGACAAATAATGTTTTAAGTTTAAATCAAATTTTATATTTCAGTCTTTTTACTTCTATCAGCTTAACATTTTTATTTTCTTATATGATAATTAGTAATAAGAGGAAGATAAAATGGAAAAAACAACGATAAGAATTTTATTTTTACTATCTTTAATATTACTTTCCTCTATCCCTTCTCTTTTAAGTAAGCCCTATTTTAGCGATCCTCCTCCAGCTAAAACAACAGGCGGTCCACCTCCTATAAGAACAACAACTGTAACAGAAACAGTAACCGTAACGACAACATCAACAGCCCCAACAACAACTGTAACAACAACTGTAACTACCACAGTTACTGTGACTACGACAACTACGGTAACTACAACTACCACCGTTACTGTAACTACCACTACAACAGTAACTGTTACTACAACAGTAGGAACTGTTACAACTACGGTCTATGTTTAAGCTACTGCTTTTCTTAATATTATTTTTATTTTCTTTGCAAGTAATTTATGCTGAAACAGAAGTTTGCCAAGTCTATATAGAAGAAAATCCTCAAAACGAAATATATCTATTAATTGTCCTCAACATAATTTTTGGTTTCTCAGCTACAATATTAGCATACTTTTACTTTAAAAGATTTCGTTAAGCTATTCCTCATTGACTTATTAATAAAAATTAAGCTAGCTATTATAACAATTAAATTTTTGAAAATATCTTTTAATGAAAAACAATTTAAAGATTTATTAGCTATATTAAACGATTTAAAAAAATTAAATGTAATCAATGAGATTTTCCCATCTCCCTAGAAAAAATTAATGAATTGGAAAAAATATTAATCGATATTTATAATAAATATGGTAGCAATAATTAATTCGCAGATTGCAGAGCTTAAAGACCTAGTTAAGTTCATAAGAACAAAGATATTTAATTTAGGAAGAGGAAATCCAGCTGCAGAAGCATTTAGAAATGAAATACTAAAGGAATGTGAAAATTTAACTTCTACATTAAATCAAGTATCAACTTTCGTTAAAAATCTATCTAAAATTGATTATAAGGAAGAAAAATTCAAATCTATTTATTTAGATATTTTGGAATTATTAAGTTTAATTAAAGCTAAATTAGAATATTTGATAAAATTTTCAAATTATTTAATTAATAACAACAGAATGTACAAAGATCCAGATTTCAAAAATTTCTTTATTTTTATTATAAAATACATTAATAGCTTATCTAAATTTCTTGAAAATTTTCCGAAGATATTTGTAACAGTTTCCCCTAATTATTTCGTAGATAAAACCTTTTTAAATAAGGGAATATTGATCATAGGAATACCTATTCATTACTCGTTTAAACCATGGAAACTTATTTTATTACTTAAAGATTTAGGAGAAGTATTTTACGAAAATAACAAAGAATATTTCGAAGATAAAGAAATAGCTGCAGATCTATTTGCAGTTTCCTTAGCTGGACATTCTTATACTTTATGCTTAATTTTCGAAGAAGCTTCCAATAAAATTAAATTTGAAGATATAAGAAAACTTGATGCTCGTATAAGATATCAAGTAAGTTATTTAAAGAAAAGAGTTAGGAATCCATTTGTTTTGAAGGAAATTGATAATTTATTGGAAAATTGGAATGTTCATGCTAACGTTTTTAATGTTAAGGAAGAAGTTAAAGAAGAATTTTTAAACAAATTTGAAGAAAGAATGCCAAAATGTATTTTTACAGATAGACTTGGTTATATACTAGAAAGAGCAAGGGAGCTTAATGCCAATGTAATAAGAAAAGATGTAGAAATATTTGATTCAGTAGTAGCCTTTCCTTTTTCTGGAAAAATGAACGATGAAGATTTTATAACTAAGTTCGTGAATTCCTTTGCTTAAATATTTTAAGTCTTAACTTCTTTCCATCTTATAGCTAATATTCCACCAATTAAACAAAAGATAAATCCAATTAAATATATTGGGCTTATTGCAAGGGTAAACAAAGATAAAACTATGATAAATATTCCAATTTCTCTTACATGCTTTCTAGTTATGTAAATAAAATAACTTGCTAAAACGATTAAGGAACCGAGAAAAATGGTAAGAAAAATTAAATAAGAAAAGTTAAAAGAAAACAAAGAAAGTATAATTATAAAGAATCCTCCGTTTGATGATAAAATATAAGCTAATGAAGGTCTTGCTTTTACCATAAGTTTATATGAACATTAAACAATATTAATTTGCAGTTAAATTTTACAAAAAATATATAACTAAGGTTATTTATGAATAATTAAGGAATGCCATTTTTCGTTGATAGGGAAATATACATAGGTAAATATAAACATGCAGCTTATAAAATGTGCTACTGGACAGAACAAAGTTTAAGAACAGGAGGTAGGAGACATTGTTATAAGCACGATTTTGGTATCGATAGTTATGCTTGTATTCAATCTACTTCTTATAAAGCTTGTAATTTAGCTTGTGTTTTCTGCTGGAGAGATATTGAAGCGAGACCTAGAGTTTTTGAAGAACATGATAGCCCTGAATTGATAGCTGAAGAATTAATAAAAACACAAAAGGAGCTTGTAAAAGAAAGTCTAAATAAGTGCATTGAAAATTGGCATATTGCTCACAAAATATTGGTATTGATTAGCAAAAATGAAACAGTAACTGTTGCAGAGGTTTCAGAAAAAATAGGATATTCAAGGTCAAAAATTAGAGAAGCTTTTTTAGATTTATACAATTCAAATTTGGTCTTTAGAATAGATAACAATACTTACAAAGTTAACAGAGAAATAGTAAATAAGGAGCTAAACGAAGAAGAAGCAAAGGAAATTTTAGAGAAATATTTTACTACTTTGGAAGAAATAAAGATAACTCATGAAAAAGCTATGAATATTAAACATGTTGCGATTTCCTATGACGGGGAGCCAACAATGTATCCATACATTAGCAAATTAATAGCAGAGTTTAGGAAAAGAGGAATAACTACATTTTTAGTAACAAACGGTACCTTTCCTGAAAGAATATTGCAAATGTTGGAAGAAGGTAATTTACCTACACAATTATATGTAACATTACATGCACCTGATCTGGATACATATTTAAAAACAACCTCTTCAATTTATCCTTACATTCCTTCTTCAAGTATGCATTGGGAAAGAGTTCAAAAAACACTTGAAATACTTTCTAAGCTCCCATGTAGAACAGTGATTAGAATAACTACAGTAAAATATGTAAATATGGTTAATCCTGAAGGATATAGAAAATTAATTTTAAAAGGAAGTCCTGATTTTGTTGAATTAAAAGGATTTTCGATAAGCGGCCATGCTCCTAAAATTATGGTTAGGTTAGGTAAATCGTTGCCAATCTACGATGAAGCTACTTTAATGAAGCAAGCATTGCAATTCAGTCCAACCTTTGAAGAAATTTTAGAATTTGCAAGGCAAATTTCTGATAACTTCCAAATATTTCCTTTGATTTCAACGAATAAAGAGTCAACTCAGGTTCTAATGGCTTACAGATGGAAAAATATTAAAGATATTTCAATAAAGAAACCTTAAACTCTTCTTTTAAATCTTCTTGATATTTTATTCTGCAAATTTAGTAAAATTTCCAATGAAAATATTTTTGATGTTATAAATATTAATATTAAAATAACTAACAAAGAATTAAATATATAAATTAAATGTAAAATATTAAAGTCTGTTGTAATTATTTCTTTAATGAAAATTAATGTTTGAACATAAGGTATGCTCATTAAAATTCCTTTAACCGTTGCGGGAGGAGTAGAAAATAGTAAGTAAAATGCTGGAATAAATATCACTATGAATATAGGACCTGTTAAAGTATTTGCAAGTCTTACATCATTGCTCAGAATACCTATTATTACTCCTAAGGATGCCATGAAGAATAAGCTTATTATTATGCTTATGATCAATAAAGTAGCACTGAAGGAATCAAACATAGCAAAAGAAAAAGTAAAACCTGATACACCTTGTTCTGTTCGAGGTAAAGAAGCAATCATGAAAAAGTAGCCTAAGAAACCAACGATGAACAAGGATAAGCCTATCAGTGAAACAATATAGGTTCCTATAAGCTTAGCCAACAATATTTTAAATCTCGATATTGGTAAAAGTAAAAGAATTTCCAAAGTTTTATACTCGTTTTCTACGGCTGTTGAGGTAGAAGATATTTGCATGACTATTGCACCTAAAGAAAGTATTATTACTGAAGCTATTAAGATTCCAGAGAATAACGATGAGAGAGTTTGCGAAGAAACTATAGTATCTTTTGAAGGCAAATAAACAAGACTATAATGATAAATAGGATTCGTTACAAAGTTTAAAGTTTCTGTGGAATTTACGTACTTTTCTTTAATATAATTTTCAATCATCCTTACAACTTTAATTTCCTTAACAGGTGTAACTTGAACAAAACTAAATTCGGTAGTTTTACTATACGTATAAATTGTTCCTCTTTCCTTTCTTTCTATTTTTTCGAAGAAATCCTTAGGAATTAAAACATATACATCATAGTTAGTTTCTTTGAGAATTTCATTCAATTCTTTACCTTTTTTTGTAAAATAAAACTCAACTTTTTCTTTATTAGCAAGATTTTTTAAATAACCAGTAAAATCTTGAGGAAGATTATCTTCGAAAATTACATTTGCTTTTATTAAACTAGGTTCAACTATTTCAGTTACAGTGCTTTGTACTGATTGAGAAATTGCAGCACCTATTATTAAGAAAATTATCGGAGTTAAAAGGAATGGTAAAATAATTCTTGGATCTCTTAATAGATCTAAAACCTCTTTTTTTATTAACTTTTTCATGCTCCTTTAATTATTTTAATATATAAATCTTCAACATTGTTTGCTTTATATTCTTCCAATAAGTTATCAATGTTTCCAGTTTTTAATATAATTCCATCTTTGATTATTGCTATCTTTGAACTTATTACTTCAACTTCACGTAAATTATGACTTGAAACCATGAAAGTTATGTTAAATTTTTTATTATATTCCAATATAATTTTCCTTATTTCATAGGCATATTCAAAATCTACTCCAGTAGTAGGCTCATCAAGTATAGCAAGCTTTGGCTTAATCATTAACGTTCTTGCTAATTGAATTCTTCTCTTCATACCTTTGCTATAATTTTTCATTCTATCACGAATTCTATTACCAAGTCCAGCTATTTCTATTCCCAATTCTAAGGCTTTTGAATATTCGCTTGAATTTCCAAAATAGGTATATGCTATTAAATCTAAATACTCATAACCTGTAATGTTTTTATAAACACCTGCTTCTTCAGGTAAATAAGAGATCATTTTCCTTACCTTATCTGCTTCATTAACTACATCATATCCAAATACCTTAACTTGACCAGATGTAGGTAAAAGCAGAGTTGAGACTATTTTGAATGTTGTTGTCTTACCAGCACCATTCGGACCAACCAAAGCAAAGATTTCATTTTGAGATACTTCAAGATTTACACCTTTTAGAGCTTCTATATAACCATATCTTTTAACTAAGTCATTAATCTCAACAGCTTTCATTATTTACTATTAAAACAAAGTTTCTATTTAAAATTTTATTAAGCTGAATTTGAACTTAGGAAGTTCCGTTTTATTTTAATCTTAAAGAAAAGATTATTAGAGCTTAAATTCTTCTAATATAAAATATTTAATAGAGAAGCATGCAAAATATGAATAAAAAATTTAAAAACTTATATTCTTCTAACATTGAAAATCTACTCATTAACGCTATACTGATAATGTTAATTATAATTTCATCGTTTAGTACCGCATATGCATTGCCAGAAGCAATAGTGATAGGTATATATGGAAACAATGATAGAATTCAAACTGCTCTGCTAGGTATTGTAGAAGGATTAACAAAGAAAGGTGAATCTTATACAGTAATTCATTTACCAGAATTAACGATGCAGAATACCTTAAACCTTGATATTTTAATAACTGATGCCGATCTCCTAAGTTTCAATGAGGAAACATATGCTACAATTCATAGCATAGAAACTAGAGGAGTATTGTTCCTTTTAGGAAACTCAAGCAAATTTATGATCAGTCAAACATATCCTTACATTGAAGAGGAATTGAACGGAAATAAAAAAAGCTACGAATTAATACCATACTATTCATTAGCTATTAGATCTGAGAAGTTATATACGCTTGAAGGAAGGATATATTCAGAATCCCCAAAGTTATTTTCCGAAAAAATTGTTGAAATTATGAGTGATGAATTGTTTCAATCAATTTTCATCAATACAATACCATCTTCTGTTAGCAAATCTTTATGTGGAGAAGATTGGATTGTAAAAGCATGGTATGTTTATATAGTTACGCTTCATGATAAATTGATCTACAAGAAAGATGTAGCAGAAGTGAGAGGAGATTGGATAATATGCCAGTTTTCAAAACCTTCGCTTTATAACTGGTTTTTAGTTAACTACAAGCTTTCTCATAAAATATATGAAGAAGGGTATTCTTGTAACTCTTGGAACTGCGGATGGTTCGTAGAGCAAAGAATGGTCTACTCAGACTATAACATATTAGGACAAAGAATACATAATTTTGAACCCCAAAGCACAGCAAATCCTGATTTAGAAATTTACGCTTATGTGTTGCCTGTTAGTAATATTGTTGAATTGATTGAAAAACTAAGGGGGCCAGATTACTTTTTATGGCCTTCAGTTAAAGAGCCTTCTCTTTTGGCAAGAACAGATTATCAATTCAAGGCTAAAATAGTCGCATACTCTCCTATGAATAATTCAATCTTTGTAATAAAAGATGCAACAGATAAAGTAACTTTTAGATTTGATAAGATAGCCTTCTATTTCTATGCTCTGAAGCTTGAAAAATATATTTACAACATATCAATGAAATGGCCTTTAATTATGATTACTGTAACTCCTGTTAAAGTAGAACTTCCTATAACCAAATCAGAGAATCAAACAAAAATAGAAACCGAAGACCTTGCATATACTTCTTACTATTTAATATCCCCATTTTCAATATTGCTTACAATTGTTATTATTGTAGCAAGTGCTATGGCGGTGCACTTCTTACTAACTCATCTAAGAATATATAAGAAGAAGCATAAAATTAAATAATTTTTTATAATTTATATACCGTTTCTAAAGCGATATGAACAGCTTCTTCCTCCATATTTTTTAGCTCTTCAGTTCTCCAACCGCTTATCCATTTCTCACCATATAATAAATCAGAGATAACCAGCATAATTGCAATATCTACGTTTCTATAATCTGCAACGGTCATCAAAGCAGTAGATTCCATATCCAAACATAATATTCCTTTATTTCTATATTCTTCTATCTTATCTTCTGTTTCTCTGAAAACTGCATCTATGCTCCACACACCTCCAATATGTAACTTATTTTCGTAACCTCTTTCCTTTATAGTTTTTATCAATTCCTTTTGTATATAATTATCTAACTTAGGTATGTAGTCATGAGGTTTATAATGATAGCTAGTTCCCTCTTCTCTAATTCCCCATGTAGGCAAAACCAGATCTGCAAGCTTTACTTTAGGATCTATAGCACCAGCTTCACCGACAATGATAAACTTATTTATTTTATATGCAATAGCTATTTCGAAAGCAAATATTGTTGCAGGAGCTCCATAATATGGTATCAAAACAGATAATTGAGCATCTTTATACATTACTCTATACGGAAAATTACTTGGATATTTAATTTCATCAATTGGCTTAGTTAATTTTTTTATTGCTTCAACCATAGATTCTGTAAAAACTAAGATAGCTTTATTAGGAAATTCTTGATTAGTTATGAAGTATCGAGGCTCAACTTTAGGCTTTCCTTTACCTAATTTTATCCACATAACTTAATAATAAAAAAATTATTTTATTAAGAAAGTATAGCTGTAACTAATTATGTTGAAATTTTTACGGGTTTCCAAACTAAAGCTAGAATACCTCCTACAAATCCTAGTATAAAACCTATAATGAAACCCCCAAATGCTGGTGAAAATATAGAAAGTATTGAAAATAATAAAACTAATACTCCTCCCATTCTTACTTTTCTTATTTCGCCGGTACAAATTAATGATGCACCTATTATCACCAGTATTCCATATATAATTCCTAATAATCCAAGTACAATAATTATTCCTCCACGTCCTGGTCCATAATTAATAATTGTAATAATGCCCATAATCATTCCGAAAAGTAAAATCAATATTCCTCCTATCAATGATAATACTATAGCTACCGTTGGTTTTTCTTCCGGCATTCAACTATAAATAATAATTCCAAATAATAAAATCTTCTATGATTCTCAATTAATCTTCAATGTTAAATCAAGGAAATTCATTTAAAAAATTGGCTGATCATCTAAATCCTAAGATAATATTATAAAATTATACGCTTGTATAAAGCTCTATTCGTAGTTTGTTTGCAAGATCTATTGCATCATTTTCTGCATAGGGAGTTACAAAAATTAACCTTGAAGGCTTCTTACCAACTTTCTTTTCATAGAAAATTGCCTTTCTGTTGAAAAGCGATATATCTGAAGTCTTCGCATGTGAAGAGACTTCAATTAATATTAATTCCTGGTCACGAAGAGCAATATCAATTTCAACTACGCTTGGATAGCCATAAACAAAACCTTCATCATCATAGTTTATCCACCTTTCAATTTTGACATTAAAGGATTTCTCAAGCAGACCTTTCAAAGCATTCCTAAAGGCACTCTCAGCAAGTATTCCCCATCTAGAACCTAGAGCATCAATGCGCTTTATGAGATTCGAAAAGTCTTCTCTCAAAATTCTGACTTCTTCCCACAGCTTATATTGATTTTCTCTAAGTGACTTTATTTCTTCCCACATTCTGTTTTGATTTTCCCACAACTTTCTTATGTCCTCTTTAATCGTTCTTATTTCCTCCCAAATTTTATTCTGATTTTCTCTTAATACTCTTATTTCCTCCCACATTTTGTTTTGATTCTCCCAAAGTTTTCTTATGTCCTCCTTAATTGCTCTTATTTCCTCCCATATCTTGTTTTGATTTTCTCTAAGTGCCCTTATCTCTTCCCAAATTCTATTCTGATTCTCCCATAATTTTTCCTGACCTTCTCTTAAGCTTTTAATTTCTTCCCATAATCTCCTTTGATCCTCCCGCAGAATTTTTATCTCTTCCCATATTTTATTCTGAGCTTCTCTTAAAGCCTTAATTTCTTCCCATAACTTATTTTGATTTTCCCATAATCTGTTCTGATTTTCCCATAGTTTATGCTGGTCTTCTCTTAAAGATTTAATCTCTTCCCAAATGTGTTTAACTTCTTCCCATATCTTACGCTGTTCTTCAATGAGCCAATCCAATTTCTTAATTATTTCGGAAAGACCCAAATAGCCTGCTACAGCATAGCGAAACTCAACATCCTTTTCTAATAATCTCAAAAACTCACTCTTTAAATCAGTACTCATCATAAGAATTCATATAAAAGTTAATATATAAATTTTAGATAATAACAAAAACAAATACTATAAAAATCATATTAGAAATTTCTTCCAGTAATTTTTAAAATACTTTATAATTAAATTTTCAAATAATTTGATTAATTATTGATTACGCTTTAAAACCTTTATACTTTAGACATACATTATTTAAAATAGTGGAAGAAGTAGTTAATGCTTTTTGCCAAGTTTTTAAAGATGAATTGGTAGCCTTGGTTCTTTATGGTTCCTATGCTAGAGGAGAACAGAAAAAGTCTAGCGATATTGATCTATTAATTGTTCTTAAAAAGATTGATGATAGATATGAAGTGTTTAAAAAGTTCATTCAAGTTGAAAAAATACTGGAACAAAGTTTTTATAAAAAGTTAAAAGAAAAGGGATTTGACCCTTATATTTCTCCAGTTTTCTTAGACGTAGAGAATGCAACAAGATTTAGACCATTGTATATAGATATAGTCTTTGATGCTAAGATACTTTACGATAAAGACAACATCATGAAAGAAACATTCGAAAGAGTGAAAAAAAGATTAGAAGAATTAGGTGCAAAGAGAATCAAATACGGAAATTCACATTATGTTATCATAAATAACTTCAAACCTGGGCAAGTCATAAAATATGAATAGTTTAGAAATTGCTGAAGCTTATTTAAAGGAGGCAAGAATTAGAATAAAGTATGCTGAATTAAGTTTAAATGAAGACAAAGATTATGCGTTTTGTGTAAGAATTTGTCAAGAAGCTGTTGAGCTTTCTATTAAGGCATGCTTAAGACTTGTAGGCATAGAATATCCAAAAACCCATGATCCCGGAAAAATTTTGCTGGAACATAGCGAAAGATTTCCTTCTTGGCTTAGAAATGAAGTAAATAATATTGCAGATATTTCAAGATGGCTTAGAGCAGAAAGGGAACCTTCAATGTATGGTGATGAAAAAGAAGGGATACCTCCAACAAGATTGTATACAGAAAGCTACTGCAAAAAAGCATTGGAATCAGCAAAATATGTTTATAATTTAGCTGAAAAATTTCTAAATGAAATAAAGGAGCATATATAATTTTATACTAAACTCCAAATTTTTAAACAAAAAATTTAAATTTTAAAAAGTAATCCAATACTTATGAAAATTGATATCATTTTATACGTTTTATCAGCAATCGTTTTACTTCTTTCATTTTTTGCATATCTTTCGCCAGACCCTATTTCAACCAACCTTTGGGTAATTATTACAGACCTTGGAAGCGAAACTTATTACATGATTTTTGCTATAATCATTTTCCATTTAATTAAAGGAAGAATAGGATTTATAACAATACTTGCTTTACTTCTCAGCGGTTCTCTAAACATATTGATAAAAGAAATAGCAAAAATGCCTAGACCTCCTAATCCAAAAATAGAAGAAACAGGTTATGGTTTTCCGAGCGGCCATGCACAAACATCCTCAAGCTTTTGGTTCATATTGTATTTGATGATCAAAAAGTTTCCATTGCTAATTCTTTCTTTAGTTATAATAGCTTCAGTTTCTGCTTCTCGTTTAGCTCTTAATGTTCATTATTTACAGGATGTTATAGGAGGAATTTTGATAGGCTTAGCAATAGCGTTTTTAATATTTTTTATTTTTAATACAAAAATTTCAACTTTAGATTTTATTTTACCTATTATAATTTTTATTTTTTCAATGTTAAATTTTTTAATATTTGTTCAAAATTATACTTTAATAAGAATAAGTGGTATAGCCATAGGAATTACCTTATATCCAGCTTTTTTAAGATTAAAATTAATTAAAGAAGATGAAAAAATCAATATTAAGTATAAATTAATCTTTTTGATAATAAACTTATTAGTTGCTTTAGTTTTAACTCGAATACCTTTAAAAGAATTTTTACAAATTATACCATATATTTTAATAGGTTTATCTTTACCTATTTTTAAATTTTTAACTTTTTATACAGAAAATAAATTCAAAAAATAAATAATCAATATATTAAACTTATAATTAAAGCAAAAATTATCAATGAACCTCCTATAATATCCTTTACAGTTGGACTTTCTTTACCGCTAAACTTAGCAATTAGCTGAGTCATTAAAGGAGAAGAAGAGGTTAATATGATCGTTATTCCAAGACCTGCAAGAGCTATAGCTAATATGAATAAGGATGATCCTAAAGCCAAGTCAGATATAGATATGGAAGCTAACAAAAGTTGCTTATTTTTAGTTGTTCTCATTTTTAAACTTTTATCTTTAATTAAACATATTAGAGCTAAAATTAAGCATGCTGAAAAAGTTCTAGCAAAGGCTATTGACATAGGATTCATATTTTGTATTGTTGCTAATTTTATCATCGCTTGACCTAAAGTCCAAAACAAGGAAGCACCTAAAGCAACAATTATTCCCAAAATTCTAAATTCTTTTTTATTTCCTCTTGATAAAATAAATATTCCGATTAAAATTAAAATTGAACTAACAAAATATGTATAAGTAATTTCTTCTCCTAAGAAAATTGCTGCAATTTGCGAAAAGAAAACATAAGTATAAGCAACAGGAGCTGCGATCGATGCGCCTATCTTCCTTATGGATAATAAATAAAAGGAATCTCCAACTACCAAAGTTAATAAACCGCTCAATATTCCATAAAATATTCCTTCGTTATAACCAAACAAAAAGAAAGGAAATAAAAGAAATAATGAAGCAAAAAGCATTCTATAAAAATTAACTTTTATCACAGAATTATTAACAAGAAAATCTTTATACAAAAGAGGAGCAATTGCCCATATTAATGCAGGAATAAAAGCGATCAATGAGATTTCCATTTTTCAATCAATTTAAATATGGTAAGATAAATTTATTATGTGGTTCTTTTTAGCTTAGCTTTCGAAGGAGATAGGAAAATCGATGAATACATTCGTTTAGCTTTATATGCTGAAGAATTAGGCTTTTATAGCTTTCAAATTTATGAGCATCTTCCCTTCAATCCTGCCATACCAATTTCCTTTATTATAGCTAATTATACCAAAAGGATCAAGATAGGTCCTGTAACAATTCCCGTTTTTCTATATAATCCTTTGCAACTTGCAAGATACATTTCTTTTTTAAATGAAATATCCAATGGAAGAGCAATTGTTGGCATTTCCAGAGGAGCATATTACGAATATCTTGGCAAGGAAGTTAAGAGAGGCATATCTGATGTGATAAATTTTTTGAAAGAATTCGAAATAAATCTTAAGAAAATGTCATGGTCTGGAAACATTGAAATTTATGTAGGAACATCTGGTCCTGTACTAGCAAAGAAAGCTTCAAGTGTGGAAATTGTTAGCAGTATAGTAGTTGATATGTTATGGAATCCTTATTATGCTAGAAAAATGAAAGAATTATTGATAAGCTCTGGTAAAAATCGTTACGTTAAACTTATTGCCAGACCATTCACATTTATTTCAAAGGATTTTGAGAAAGAAAAATCAAAATTTATTGGTATTTTAAGAACATATATTAAAGAACTTGTAGGAAATTCTCCTATGCTAGAAGCTGCAAATATTAAATTTGAAGAATTGAATGAAACAAGAATAATAGAAGAAAAAGTTATTCCTAATTTCACTGCTGCAGGAAGCATTGAAGATATTCTTGAACAAACAGCAAAAATGGTTGACGCTGGTGTTGATCATATTTGCTATGGCCATCCTTTAAGTTCTCAACCTTTTGAAGCAATGAAACTTATTAAAGATAAAATAATGACCTATTTTAATTCATTGATTTAATAAAATTGATTTTGCTGGTTTAACTAAAAACCAAAATACTCTCATAAAAATTATTGAACATATTAAGCCTTAAAATGGTTTAAAAGAGCCAGTTTGATTTATACTTCAAAGTGGAACAGTAACAAAAAATCTAAAATAAATGGCAAAGGTGCAATTTAATGTAAAAAATCGTTAATTAAAAAAATTTAAATATTTATTTATTTATTATGGACACAGCATCAAAAATATTACTATCTGTACTTATAATCTCAATCATAGTATTAGCATCATTTTATACATACTATTTAAATTCAACAAATCTTACCAAGATCTTTGAAACTCTATTCTCCGAAAATACTTCCAACAATGTTAATGTTTACCGCTGGTATCATGATGTTTATGTTTACATTCCACAGAGAAACAATACTGAACAACCAATAGTTTTCAAAGGTCAGGCTAATGCAAGTGTTTATATATTTGGATATAATGCAAATAGAGAATGGACCGTATTAGCTTATGGTGAATCTAATGCTGAAGCCTTTGGTAATGGAACATATTACGCTCACATTGAATATGATCTATACTTGCCACAGGGAGCATATGCAACTCCCATACTTGTACTCGCAGGAATTACTTTTAGGGAAATAGAATACAAAGGTAATAAAATAGAGAACGTAACGAGATGGGCAGCCCTGTACTATCAAGTATTCGTAAATCCAGAGGGATATCTTTATGTATACAATATTACAAGGGAGGAATACTTTAACAAAATCAACAAGATTGAAAATCAATATTTAAGACAAAATTTAGATGATATAATATCTAAAGTTGCTCTTCCCTATTGTTTAGATGTAACTGATCCAGAACTCGAATTAATTTGTAGTATTATAGATGAAGAAGCGAGAGCAATAAGAGATTATCTAAATAGATATAACTTAACGTTCTATATAGATGAACATACCGTAAAAGTTTATTTGAATTATCATATGTTAAACCAACATTTCGTAAAAATTAGAGGAGAAAACTATACAGAACAAAGCACATTAAATCCTCAAAGCACCAAGGCTTCATGCGAAAATCCGTGGTGGCTTCCATTTGAACCATTAGAATGTGTAAAGTTAATTCATGAAAGGTATATCAACGTACCTGTTCATTTATTCGCTTACTATGGTATACATTTAGGGAATGCATATTCTGTAGCTCAAATAAGTTACAAGATGCGGTCTCTATTTGAGGTAAGTGGAAGTGTTGGTATGACAGCAACATTTAAAGATGGAGGATATGTGATTGTTGCAGGTTATAGTTTCGGAACAACTAAGGTTTGGGAACATTCTAGTGGAGCAAAAGGAACATTTTACTATGATGAAACAATAGGTATTTTGAATGTAGTTCAATTACATTACAAAATTTGGCGAATTTATTTTAAACGACTCTGTTTTTTGTTGCCCGGATGCAGTTGGGACTATCATGTAGTATACTCTCATGAAGCGACTCCGACAGGCTATAATTATTTTACAGAGTATGCACCTTCCCTCCCATCTGGCTGGAATCATTGCACCTCCTGCATATATACATTTGGTTATGGAGCTCCCTATCATATCTTTTACAATACGACTACTCCCAGAGAGAGAACAATTTATATTTCCAACTTCATTTCAGCAAGTAATCGTGAAGAAGTAAAATTTTCAGTAGGAGCTACTGTCGTTAATGCAAATATAAGAATAACATTGTATACTGCAAACTTTGAAAAAATGGGGCTTGCAAGAGAAATAATAATTAATGCAAAGTTTTATGACGACCAAAACACTAAAGATATAAGAAAAATTTATCTATGCGGCGTACCTCACTATAATATTAAAGGCATAGCAGTTCCATGGAGCGCAACAAGTTGGTGCGTCTGTTCACCTTTTGGCGATTTTGGGTAATCCTTTTTAATTAATTTTTTTTTAACTCTAATAATTTATCATCGTATTTAATACGTTGACTTCATATCTATCTTAAAGAACGAGACTCTAGGTCTTTCATAAATATCAAAATTAAAAGATTAAAATTATTTTATATATATGGAAGAAGTTTTTGATTATTTAAGAAAAATTTTTAAGCCGATAGCAACTTGCCAATTTTTAATGAGTTACCAAAAGAAGGAATTCCTAAGCAAGAAATTCTTGAACTGTTAAGTAAAATCTTAAATGAAGAAAATTATAAATGGGAAAAAGGCTTTGTATCAGGTGCAGTTTATCATGGAGGAAAAGATCACATTGATTTTTTGAATAATGTTTATGCAATAAGTTCTCAAGTAAATCCCTTGCATCCTGATATCTGGCCAAGTGTTTTGAAAATTGAAAGAGAAATAATAGAAATTGTCTCAAAAATTCTTCATGGTAACGAAGCAGTATCTGGTTCAGTAACTTCAGGTGGAACTGAAATCATATTATTGGCGATGAAAGCATATAGAGATTGGGCATGAAAAGGAAAAGGAATCTATGAACCTGAAATAACATTACCTACCTCCGCACATGTAGCTTTCGATATAGCAGCAAATTATTTTAACATAAAAATTAAATATGTAAATTTAAACGAGAATTTTGAAGCAAAAATAGAGGAAATAAAAGAAGCAATTAATAAAAATACCATAGCAATTGTAGCTTCAGCCCCATGTTTTCCTTTTGGAACGATCGATCCAATTGAAGAAATTTCTGAAATAGCGCTAGATAAAATATACCTTTTCATGTTGATGCTTGTTTAGGAGGCTTTATCTTACCTTGGGCTAAAAAATTAGGTTATAAAGTAGGAAAATTTGATTTTGAGCTTGAAGGTGTTACTTCGATATCCGTAGATCTTCATAAATATGGATATAGTCCAAAAGGCTGTTCTTTAATTCTTTATAGAAATCCAAAATTTTGGAAGTATCAATTTTATATAAATACAAAATGGTCAGGAGGAATTTATTTTTCTACAACACTTGCAGGAAGCAGAGCAGGTGCATTAATGATAGCAGCATGGGCAACGCTACTTTATTTAGGTGAAAATGGTTACCTAAAATGTACTAAACAAATTTTAGAAGTAGCTGATTACATAAAATCTGAATTAACAAAAATTCAAGATTTGAAGATATTAGGAAATCCACTTTGGATAATCGCTGTAACATCTGAAAGATTTAATATTTACGAAATAGTTGAAAACATGACCAAGTTAGGTTGGAATTTAAATGTTCTTATGGATCCTCCAGCTTTTCATATAGCGATCACACTTAGACATGATTTAATAGTAGCTAAGAAATTTATTGAAGATTTAAAATTAGCTATTAGCGAATCGAGAAAAGCAAAAGCTGAAGGTTTGGCTCCTATCTATGGCATGATGGCTTCTTTACCTAAAGAAGATTCTGATGAAATAGTTTCGTATTTAATACAATGGCTCTACAAGGATCCTTGAAAGAACCTTTGTTTCTAGGAATAGATCTAGGTACCAGTGCTTGCAAAGTATCAGTTATAAATAAAAAAGGTAATATTGTTGCTTATGCTAGCGAAAAGTATCCTTTATACATTTTAGAAGGTGGAGGAGCTGAACAAAATCCTAAA